>ENA-UESC01000390-UESC01000390.1-human-gut-metagenome-genome-assembly--contig:-NODE-390-length-42920-cov-14.469318_pt1 | contig 42920 bp, 53 predicted proteins | sample MGYA00242998_ERZ507999 | MGnify/ENA primary metagenome ERZ507999 (study PRJEB26167, sample SAMN06115465) | human gut metagenome | host: Homo sapiens | place: China:Hubei | collected 2016-04-27... | reverse complement strand
CCAGCATCATGACAACATCGCCGGCCTTGGCAGCTTCTTCCACTTCCATGACCTTGAAGTTCTCGTGAGTTGCTGCGAACTCAGAAGCCTTCTCCCAGTGAGCAGAGCCCTTGCGCAGGCCGACGACGACGTTCACGCCGCTCTCGGCCAGGTTCTCGGAATGGGCGTGGCCCTGGCTGCCGAAGCCGATGACAGCAACGGTCTTGCCGTCCAGCACGCCGAGGTTGCAGTCGGAATCGTAGTATTTCTTGATCGCCATGGTAGTAGTCTCCTTTTACTCTTTCCTGTTTTATTTTTATATTTTGATTTTTATGGAAAACTGAGAGGTTACGCCTTACTGCGGGCAGCGGGTCCCGGGCATGGGCAGCTGGGCTGCCCGCACCTCCTGCGGGGGCTTCTGCATGTGCTGGTGCATCCCGCCGCGCTCCAGGGCGGTCACGCCGGTGCGGCACTGCTCAAGGATCTTGTAATCTGCCAGGATCTTGAGGAACGCGTCCACCTTTTCGGGGCGGCCGGTCAGCTCCAGCACCATGCTGTCGGGCGAAAAATCAATGATCTTTGCCTTGTAGATGCTGGCAATCTCCCGCAGCTCACTGCGGTTGTGGACATCGGCAGCCACCTTGAGCAGCAGCAGCTCTCGTTCCAGCGAGTTCTCGTGGTCCAGCACGAACACCTGCCGGGTCACTTCCAGCCGTTCGGTCTGGAGGATGAGCTGGCTCAGCGCCTTTTCATCGCTGGTGATGGTCACGGTGATGCGGCTGACCGCCGGGTCGTTGGTGGCGGACACCGTCAGGCTGTCGATGTTGAAGCCGCGGCGGCAGAACAGGTTGGACACCCGGGCCAGAACACCGCTCTGGTTGTCCACCAGCAGACTGATGACTCTGCGTTTGGATTCCATGGGTCAGTCCTCCTTATTCCATGATGATATCATTGATGTCGCCGCCGCCGGGGATCATGGGCAGGACCTTTTCGTCCTTGTCGATGATGCACTCGATCCAGGTGGGGCCCTTCTGCTTGAGGGCATCGGCAAATGCGGCCTGGAACTCGGGGAGATTGGTACAGCGGTAGCCCTTCAGGCCAAAGCCCTCCGCCAGCTTGACAAAGTCGGTGCGGCGGTGGGGGTCGGTCTGGGAGTAGCGCTTTTCGTAGAAAGTGGTCTGCCACTGGCGCACCATGCCCAGCACAGAGTTGTTGAAGATGACCGTGATGATGGGCAGCTCATAGCTGACAGCGGTGCAGGCCTCGTTGAGGTTCATGTGGAAGGAACCGTCGCCCGTGAACATGACCACCCGCTGCTCCCGGCCCAGCGCCATCTGCGCGCCGATGGCCGCACCATAGCCAAAGCCCATGGTGCCCAGACCGCCGCTGGTGATAAAGCCGCGGCTCTTGGTGTGGCGGATGTACTGGGCCGCCCACATCTGGTGCTGGCCCACGTCGGTGACATACACGGCCTCGGGGCCGCACTGGCTGCACACCTCGCCGATGACCTGATGGGGCATCAGGCGGGTGGGGTCGGACACAGGGTGGTAATCCTGCGCCTGCCACTCGTGGATCATCTTCATCCAGTCGGGGTGCTTCTTTTCCTCAATGAGGGGGAGCATCCCGCTCAGGACATAGCAGACATCACCGGCAATGGCAAGATCCACATCCACGTTCTTGCCCAGCTCACTGGGGTCGATATCGATCTGGATGATGGTGGCGTTCCTGGCAAAGGTCTTGGGGTTCAGGGCCACGCGGTCAGAAAAGCGGGTGCCCAGTGCGATCAGCACGTCACAATCCGCGACCGCCCGGTTGGAGGTGTAGCAGCCGTGCATTCCGACCATGCCGATGTTCATCGGGTCACCGTAGGGCACAACGCCTGCGGCCATCAGGGTATAGGTGGCGGGGATCTCCGCCTTGTGGATCAGGTCACGCAGGGGCTGGCAGGAAGCCGCGCTCCGCACGCCGCCGCCAAAATAGACCAGCGGGCGCTTGGCCGCGTTGATGATATCGGCGGCCCACTTGACCTGCTGTTCGTCGTAGGTGGTCACGGTGCGGATCTGCTCCGGCTGCTTGGGGGTGAACTCGCAGACAGCAGCGGTGACATCCTTGGGGATATCCACCAGCACCGGGCCCTTGCGGCCGCTCTGCGCAATGCGGAACGCCGCACGCATGGTGTCGGCCAGCTCTTCTACCTTGCGCACCGTGAAGTTGTGCTTGGTGATGGGCATCGTGATGCCCTCGATATACGCCTCCTGAAAGCTGTCCTTGCCCAGACCGGGGGTCGGCACATTGCCGGTAAAGGCGACCATGGGCACGGAGTCCATGTAGGCAGTGGCAATGCCGGTGACCAGATTGGTGGCACCCGGGCCGCTGGTGGCCAGCACCACGCCGGTGCGGCCCGTTGCGCGGGCATAGCCATCGGCCGCATGAGAAGCGCCCTGCTCGTGGGCGGTCAGCACATGGTGGATGCGGCCAGAATTCTTATACAGCTCGTCGTACAGGTTCAGCACAGCACCGCCGGGGTAGCCGAAGATGGTGTCCACGCCCTGTTCGCAGAGGACTTCAACAAAAATTTGCGAACCATTTAACTGCATGGTAAGTTGCTCCTGTTCCTTTTCCTCTTACACTCTCAACAAAATTTCCCTCAGACACGTCACTTTTCGCATCTTGCATTCCGATTTGAACGTTGGGTCAATTATACTATAAATCGGGCCTTTGTCAATCGACGATTTGTAAAGTGAATCAGCCGAAAGATGAAGATAATTGAACACACCCTTGCGGACGGCCTTCTCTGAGTGTATAATCTGGTAAAAACCTCTCCGTCAGCCTGCCCGGTTCCTCTGACCGGGGAAGCAGGTGAAATGTGCCGGAGAGGTCCTGTCAAGAGGAGAGTCTGATGATGCAACTTCGTGAATGGAACGCCCGGCTCCACGGGCTTGTTGTTTTCCGTGCCCTGCTGGGCGACCCCGTTGTGGCAAAGCTGGCGGCGCTGACCGACCGGCTGGAAGCGGCTGACGACAGCATCGCCCCCCTGTGCGATGCTGTGGCCGCCTTTGAAGCCGCCCTGTTTGCCCACACCACCAATCTGGGCGATTATCTTTCCAACGCCGTGCTGGAGACCGAGACCTTCTGTGTGCGGCAGGCTGCTGCAGGCCAGCTCTCCCCTGTGATGGAGGCCGCCCTGAACAGTGAGCTGAACTTTTTGCAGAAGCTCTGCGGCCTGACGCTGGACACGCTGCTGGAAGCTGCCGACCGGCAGAACCGGGAGCTGGCGTTCCTGCCCCGCTGGGAGGCAAGGCAGCTCGACCTGACCGCCGCCTACAACCAGCGGATGCGGGAAGCCGGGAAGAAGGGCTACGGCATGTTTGCCAAGCACCATGTGTTCACGGTGGAGAATGGCCAGCTGGTGCCCGTGAAGTACCCCGACCCCCAGAAGCTCAGCGAGCTGCCGGGCTACGAGAAAGAGCGGGAAAAGGTCATTGCCAACACCCGCGCCCTGCTGGCCGGTTCCCCCGCCAACAATGTCCTGCTCTACGGCGATGCAGGCACCGGCAAATCCAGCACGGTCAAGGCCATTGCCAATGAGTACGCCGCCGACGGCCTGCGGCTGGTGGAGGTCAAGAAGAACCAGCTCTACCAGATCCCCGACCTGATGGATCAGCTGGCAGCCAACCCCCTCAAGTTCATCCTCTTCATCGATGACCTGAGCTTCTCCTCCAACGACGACAATTTTGCCGCCCTGAAAGCCATCCTTGAGGGCAGCGTAGGCGGCCGGGCCCGGAACATTGCGGTGTACGCCACCTCCAACCGCCGCCACCTCATCAAGGAGACCCTGACCGACCGCACCGGCGACGATATCCACGAAGCCGACACCCGGCAGGAGCTGATGAGCCTTTCCGCCCGGTTCGGCCTGACCGTCACCTTCCAGCGGCCTGAGAAAGCCCGCTTTGCCGCCATTCTGGAAGAGCTGGCAAAACAGCACCACATCCAGATGCCCATGGAAGAGCTGCTGGTCAAAGCCGAGGCCTTCGCCATCCGCGCCGGCGGCCGCAGCCCCCGCGTGGCCAAACAGTTCATCGAACAGTGCGAGAGCGGCGTGCAGAAATAATGTTTGCTTTTTCGTTTTTATGGATAAGAAAAAGCGCTGTGCAGTGAGATGACTGCACGGCGCTTTTTGCTGTTTTGAAAGAAAACTGCCGCCGCAGGCGGCAGATGAGGCGGTCAGAAAATCACACGCGCTCGGCCACCAGCTGGAAGCCCTCTTTTGTGAGCTCCTGCCGGATCTGCTCGATCTGGGCATGGTCGCGGGTCTCCAGCACCAGCTTGAGGAAGCAGCTGGAGATGGGCATGTTGGGGTCAGAGCCATCGTGCAGGACAGAGACCACATTGCTGCCGCAGCGGGATACGATGGCGGCCACCCGCTCCAGCTGGCCGGGCTTATCCTCCAGCGCAATGGTCAGGTTGGCCTTGCGGCCGCTCATCACCAGACCACGGGTGATGACGCGGTTGAGGATGTTCACATCGATGTTTCCGCCGGAGATCAGGCAGACCACCTTTTTGCCCTCGATGGGCAGCTTGTGGAACAGCGCCGCTGCCACAGGCACCGCACCGGCCCCCTCGGCCACCAGCTTCTGGTTCTCCATCAGGGAGAGGATGGCGGCGGCGGTCTCGTCCTCGCTGACGGTCACGATGTCGTCCACATATTCCTCGCAGAGCTGATAGGTCAGCTCGCCGGGGGTCTTGACCTGAATGCCGTCCGCGAAGGTAGCCACATTTTTCAGGGTCTGATACTTGTGCTCATGCAGGCTGCGGTACATGCTGGGGGCCCCCTCGGCCTGCACACCATAGACCTTGACCTCGGGGCGCAGGCTCTTGATGGCAAAGGCCACGCCGGAGATCAGGCCGCCGCCGCCCACGGGCACGATGACGGCATCCAGGTCGGGCAGCTGGTCAAGGATCTCCAGACCAATGGTGCCCTGACCTGCAATGACCTGTTCGTCATCGTAGGGGTGGATGAAGGTCATGCCGGTCTCGGCCTGCAGCTCCACGGCCTTGTCGTGGGCATCATCATAGGTACCGGGCACCAGACAGACCTCCGCACCCAGGCTCTTGGTGTTTTCCACCTTCATAATGGGGGCACCGTCCGGCATACAGACGATGCTCCTGATGCCCCGGCGGGTGGCGGCCAGAGCCACGCCCTGTGCGTGGTTGCCGGCAGAGCAGGCGATCACGCCCTTTTCGCTCTCCTCCCTGGAGAGCTGGCTGATCTTATAATAGGCTCCCCGCACCTTGAAGCTGCCGGTCACCTGCAGGTTCTCGGTCTTGAGGTAGAGGCGGCAGTCCTTGGAGAGCTTGGGCGCTTCGATCAGGTCGGTCTTGCGGGCAACGTCCTTGAGCACAAAGGCGGCGTGGTAGATCTTATCCAGAGTCAGCATGACGATACTTCCTATCTTCTATCCTTGATTTTTGCATGTGAATATGCACCCCAGTATAAATTAACAAAAGTATTTTGTCAAATGAACGTATTTCAACGTTGTGTTTGCTGGGGTGACAGCCAATGGCTACGCCCGGGCAGGCGTCAGCCCTGCGGCCCGATGCATGCTCCACCTGTTCCCATGCCGTGAGAGCGGTTTCCCCTGACCCAGAACGCCCCTCTCCGGTCTCACAGATGTCGGAGAGGGGCGTTCTCGTTTTTAACCTTTCATCGGCACAAATCCGACCAGATCCTTCACGACCTCGCCGCCGATGATCAGCCCGGCCACCGAGGGCACAAAGGCGTTGGAGCCGGGGACCGAGCGCCGGATGGTGCACTTGCGCTGGGTGCCCGGGGGGCAGATGCAGTTGTTCTTGCAGCTGATGGAATCATCCTCGATGGGGGTCATGGCAGGCTCCTTGGAGTAGACGACCTTCAGATGCTTGATCCGCCGCTTGCGGCACTCGGTGCGCATCACCTTGGCCAGCGGGCAGACGGAGGTCTTGTAGATATCCGTCACCTCAAAGCGGGTGGGGTCCATCTTGTTGCCTGCGCCCATGGCACAGATGATGGGGGTACCGGCCTCCTTGGCCTTGACCACCAGCGCGATCTTGCCGGTGACGGTGTCGATGGCATCCACCACATAGTCGTACTGGGTGAAATCGAACTGATCCTGCGTTTCCGGGGTGAAGAAGATCTTGTAGGTGGTGACCTTGATGTTGGGGTCGATCTCGTGGACACGCTGTTCGGCCACATCCACCTTGTACTGGCCAACGGTCTTGCGGGTGGCCACGATCTGGCGGTTCAGGTTGGTCAGGCAGACCTTGTCATCATCAATGAGGTCCAGCGCACCCACACCACTGCGTGCCAGCGCTTCCACCGTGTAGCCGCCCACGCCGCCAATGCCAAACACCGCCACACGGGAATTGTGCAGCTTTTCCATTGCTTCCTTGCCCAGCAGCAGCTGGGTGCGGGAATATTGATCCTGCATAGATACTTGCTCCTCCATTTTACACTGTGCCGTTCATTTTACCGGTTCGGCACAGCTGCTTTCGTTTTGCTTTATCACTTTCCTGCGAAGCGCCTGAGTGGTTTATTCCACTGCAACGATGGTGCCGCCCCCCAGCACAACATCCCCCTGATACAGCACCACGGCCTGACCGGGCGTGGGGGCACGCTGGGGCTGGTCAAATTCCAGCCGGAACTGCCCCTCTCCTGCCGGGTAGACGGTGGCCGCCTGCTCGGTCTGGTGGTAGCGGGTGCGGGCCGTGACCCGCAAGGGCGCGGTCAGCTCCGGGATGGCGATCCAGTTCACCTCGTCGGCATAGACGATGCGGTCAAACAGGTTCTCCTCCGGGCCCACCGTGACGGTGTTGGCCTGCATATCCTTGGCGCAGACATACACCGGCGCACCCATGGCAAGGCCCAGGCCCTTGCGCTGGCCGATGGTATACCGCACCGCACCGTTGTGGGTGCCCACCTTTTTGCCGTTCTTGTCCAGAAAATCACCTGCCGGGTAGTGCTTGCCGGTGAAGTCCTCCATGAAACGGGCGTAGTCGCCGTCCGGCACAAAGCAGATATCCTGGCTGTCGTGCTTGCGGGCGTTGATGAAATGCTGCTTTTCCGCGATCTCTCGCACTTCAGCCTTGTGCATGGCCCCCAGCGGCAGGCGCACATGGGCCAGCTGCTCCTGGGTCAGGTTATAGAGCACATAGCTCTGATCCTTGCCCTCGTCCAGCCCCTTTTTCAGCAGCCAGCGGCCGGTGGCCTCGTCCTGCTCCACCCGGGCGTAATGGCCCGTGACCACATACTCCATGCCATGGCTCTCAGCCCAGCGGAGCAGGTGGTCGAACTTCATATACCGGTTGCAGTCGATGCAGGGGTTGGGCGTGCCGCCCATCTCATATACCCGGATGAATTTTTCGATGATCTTCTCCCGGAAGTCGGCGGTGAAATCCAGCACCTCATAGGGGATATCCATCGCAAAGGCCACCTCGGCGGCATCCTCGATATCCTTTTCGGAGCAGCAGGTGTGGAAACCGGACTGCCCCAGCGTCTCGTTGCGGGTGAGCCGCATGGTGATGCCGGTGCAGTCGTACCCTGCCTGCTGCATCAGCCATGCCGCCACCGAGCTGTCCACACCGCCGCTCATGGCGATGAGCGCCCCGGGGCGCTTCGTGTTCTGTGCTTCTGTCATATCGTTCCTCATTCAATAACACACTAAAACAGTAGTATAATACTACCGCAGCTTCTTTCTCTTGTCAAGACGCAGAAAATTGGGCCGCAGCAGCCAGCAGCGCGTCTTTTTCGTTGGGTGTCTGCCCGGTGATGACAGTCTCCAGCAGGGCGTTCAGCACCTGCCGCAGACCGGGGCCGGGTCTGACCCCCGCCGCCATCAGGTCACGGCCATTCACAGCCAGCTGGCTCACCCGGCAGCAGGCATTTTCTGCTGTCAGCCGCTCCGCCTCGGCCCGCAGGGCAGCAAAGGCCCCGGTCTGTTCCGGATGCCGGGCACTGCAAAGGGCGGTCAGGCGTTGGATCGTCGGCAGCTCATAGCGGCCCAAAAGGCGTTTGGCTGTAAGCTGCATCTCGGAGCCGGGCGTACCGGGAGCTTCCCTTTCCAACGCTGTCACCTCATCCGTCAGCGCGTTGGAGCATTTCAGTTTGCGCAGAGCTTTGCGGGCACCGGCTTCACCCAGCGGGCAGAGAAGGGCCGCCAGCCGGGCGGGCACGTTCTCCGCTGTTGGTTCGATCCGGTCGATGGTACGGCAGAGTTCCGCAAACCGTTCCGGCTGTTTTTCCGGTTCCAGCTCCGGCAGGATAACGGCCAGAACGGCGGGTTCCAGATAGCTTCCGGGCCGGGGGGCCGCCAGCAGCTTGAGCAGTTCTTCCTGGATGCGCTCCGCCGAAACGCAGTCCAGATGCGGCCCCAGCGCCCGGGCAGCAGCACCGGTGGCGGGGTCGATGGCGAAGCCGAACCGGGCCGCGAACCGGTAGAGCCGCAGGATGCGCAGCGCGTCCTCCTCAAAGCGGCGTTCCGGCTCCCCCACCGCCCGCACGAGATGGGCGGCAAGGTCGTCCCGCCCGCCAAAGGGGTCGATGAGCCCTTCCTCGGCGCTGTATGCCATAGCGTTGATGGTGAAATCCCGCCGGGCAAGATCCTCCCGCACATCCGGCACAAAGCAGACGGCATCCGGGTGGCGGCCATCGGAATAGGCCCCCTCGGTGCGGAAGGTCGTTGTCTCATAGAGCCTGCCGCCCTGCTTCACCGTCACGGTGCCGTGCTGCAGGCCGGTGGGGATGCACTTTTCCTCCCCGAACAGCGCCATCACCTGCTCCGGGCGGGCGCTGGTGCAGAGGTCCCAATCGTGGGGGTCCAGCCCCAGCAGGCTGTCCCGGACACAGCCGCCCACAGCGTAGGCCGCATGGCCCGCCCCATGGAGCGCATCCAGCAGCAGGGCTGCACCCGGGTCAAGTTTGATCGTTGTCATGTTGCTTCCTCGTCATATTGCAGGATGATCTGTTTGCCGTCAAAGCCGCACTCCGCCGCCGGGAATACCTCCTGCGCATTGGGCAGGGCGGCTTCCGGTTCAAGGATCATGGGCGAATAATGCATCAGCCAGAACCGGCGCACATCGGCCTTTTTTGCAATGGCCGCACCCTGCGCAAAAGTGCTGTGCCCCCACTGCTTTGCCTGCGCCTCCTGCTCGTTGTCGGGGTAGGTGGCATCGCAGAGGAAAAGGTCGGCGTTCTGCGCGGCCTGTTCCAGTGCCGGGCAGGGAGCGGTATCACCCGAGAACACGAACCGCAGACCCCGGCGTGCCGGGCCCAGCACATCCGCGGGAGCGACCACAGCCCCGTTTTCCAGCGGGATGCTCTGGCCCCGCTGGAGCAGTTTCCATGCAGGCACCGGAACGTTCAGCGCCCGGGCCTTTGCAGGGTCAAAGCGGCCCGCCCGGGGCAGGTCGAGCCGGTAGCCCCGGCTGGGCACCCGGTGCCGGGTGCGGAAGGGCGTAAGCTGCGCCCCCGCAGGCCAGCCGGAGGAGAGGATGGTCAGGTCGATGGGGTCTGTGTCCAGCTGCACAGCCCTGACCGGATACGGCAGCGGCCCGGCCAGGGTGCGCAGGGCTGGCCAGATTTCCCCCAGCCCCTCCGGGCCGTAAATGGTCAGCGGGCGCTCCCGGCCCTGACAGCCCAGCGTCTGCAGCAGGCCCGGCAGGCCGAAGATATGGTCGCCGTGATAGTGGGTCAGGCAGATGGCATCCAGCTTCATCAGGTTGACCCCGGCGCGGCGGGCCGCCGCCTGCGTGCCCTCGCCGCAGTCAAACAGCAGGGCATGGCCCCCGCATTCGGCCAGCGCGGCGGTCAGGGCACGGTCCGGCAGGGGCATGGTGGCCGCCGTGCCCAGCAGTGTAATGGTCAGCATAACAGTTCCTCCGTGATTTGTCGGTAACAGTGTACCACATTTTGCGCCCGCACACAATCGGCACAGCCCGGCATAGGATGGCGCAGAGCTTTTATGCAAGGGGAGGTTTGACCATGCAGCGCAAAAAAGTTCCCGCTGGGCATCACCGCTTCGGGCTGGCCCGGCTTGTTCTGGTCCTGGCACTGCTGTTTCTCGTCGTGGCACTCACCGCCGGGCTGGCGGGCTGCCTGTTCCAGCCCGTACTGGCCGTCCGGGGCACGCTGCTGTTTCTGCCGGGGGCGTAATTTTTTTTTTTTTTTTTGAAAATCAAAATTTCCCTCTTGACTTCAGGACAGTGACGTGATAAAACCCAGCCAAACCAGTGAGAGGACATCCTGCCCGCCCCCGAGAGCAGCCACGCCATCCTCTGCAAACAGAAAACCGCCAGCGTATCTCTACACTGGCGGTCTTTTTATGGGCGCGGGTGGATCACGCAAGCCGCGCTGCTAAAAACAGCCCACTGGGCTGTTTTTGCGCTGTCTTCCGCGACAGCGCCGCAGCTGTTCGAATCCACCCGCATGAAAATCCAAACCTTCTGCAAACAGAAAACCGCCAGCGTATCTCTACGCTGACGGTCTTTTTATGGGCGCGGGTGGATTCGAACAAGCTCAACTATCACAATTCGCTGGATGCGCTTTGAAATTGTGATGGATTCATGCGCATTTTTTGAATTTCACCAAAAATCAATTATCGGCTATCACAACCATTTAGGAACAAAAACGGGTTACAAAGTGGGTTATTTTGCACGCGGAGAATACTCTGCCAGAGCATCTGAAACGGCCATTGCTGCCGTGTCAGCCCTGCCGTCAACAGCATGGCTGTACCAACCGTAAGTATCCATACTTTTGCTGTGCCCTACCATGCGGCGCAGTTCTGCCGGGGACACGGCATCCTCGATGATGCTCACAAAGGTGTGCCGCAGCTCATACAGGCTGACCGGCGGGTCAATGCCGTTGCTGCGCTGGTAGAACTGCCAGTAGTTATAGAGGCTGTGCTCATTCTCCAACAGGAAGATTGGATCATCCCCCCGAAGAGGCCGCTCCTCTTCAAAGGCCCGCTGCTGCAGCTGAGCGTGGAGTTCCGCAGCCGCCAGCGGATGCAGGACCACCGTGCGGATAGCGTTTTCGTTCTTGCCGTGTGTTTCCTCATCAAAGGTATTGATGGCCCGGGCAAGATGCAGCCGGTTGCCCTCCATGTCGCCCACGCGCAGCCCCAGCAGCTCCCCGGGGCGTAGGCCGGTCAGGACCGCAAAGCGGTATGCATGGATATTGGCATCCTGTTCAACCTTGCCACGGACGATGCGTGTATCTACAGAAAGCAGAACCCGCAGCGCGTCCGGCTGAAGGATCTTTCGGCCCTTTGGACGTGCTCCCCTGGGTACCGTGAGCCTCTCGTCCTCTGGCCGCAGGGCGGTGTATTTGTGCTGCCTTGCCCATTTCACAAAGCTGACTTCAACCGCTCGGATTCCCTGCAATGTTTTCCTCGAGAGGTTTCCCCTGCTCTTTCGAGTGGCCTGCGGTTTCATGCTGCCTTCCTTGTATGCCCGATTCAGCACATCCTGCAGCATTCCCGTATTCAGGTCACCGATCCGGCGGTCACCCACCACTGGCAGGATGTAGTTCTGTCCGAACTTCTCCACCTGCTGGGCATAGCTTGTGCCGGCGGTGGCCCGCACCGAGATCAGATACTCGTTCCAGACCTCCAAGCAGCGCTTGGTGGTGCTGCAAATGCCCTCATCCAGCCAGGCATCTGCTTTTGCATTTGCTTCCCGCTGGCCGGTACGACCCGGCTTTGCGCTGGTGAACGTCTTGCGCACCCCGTCCTTCTGCACCTTGATCTGCCAACGGTTCTGGTTCGGCAGCCACTGGGCGGTATTGGTTCTTCGTCCCATAAAAAATACACCTCCATGGGTACACTTTGACAAGCCCGCCCAAAAGAGGTATAATCGCAGTGTCGAGTGTGCGATGCCCTCTTCTGGGTGAGCCGCTTCTTTTAACTCCTTCGGTGTTCCAGCACCGGGGGAGTTTTTTTATTTACAATCAGTTGTTCGTACGGTAGATAACCTCCAAGCCCTGATTCGGGTGATAAGACCAGGTAACTGTCACATCATCAAAGCTTTCCTTCTGGCGGCCATCAATTGCTCGTGTATTTGCCATTTCTTTATAAAGCCATTCTGGCAATCCAAGTGCTTTGTTGGTCAGTTTTACATGCTCCAAGCCAGTTTCATTAAAGATAATCGAGCCGCCTTTCATGTTAAGCGGATTATTATCAATCGTCATATAGGAACCATCTTCAGCAACTGAAACCGTTACGTCATTATAAAGATCATAAAACAGTTTAAAATCCGGTGCCATTCCCTTTTTATAGAAAGTTGGTGCTATATCCTCATCCAGAGATATGAGAGTTTCCTTTCCATCTTCATTTACAACTTTCCAAGTTGCCATAATAACAGGTGCACCATCATCGGCGAACCGTTGAACTTCTCCCTTAAATGTAACGTCCTGATCATTGAATACGTTCTTGTAATAGTCGTATAGACTTTCTTTTACAGCCGCATACACACGCTGCCCATTTTCCACAACGGAAAAGCACTTATAGTTTGTATTTGTTTTCTCAACCGAGTATGTAAAATAATATCCGAAGTCCGTATGGCCTGAATAGGCCACATAATCGCCTATTTTGTACTGCACTCCCTCTGCAAATGCAGACATTGCAAGTACAAAACAAAGTACCACCATCAACGCCATTGAAACTATTTTCTTTTTCATACAAAAGACCTCCTATGTTTGTTTATATTTCCGTCAGCGCGTATAATTCTGCGCTGCACTCGTCGAGCTTCGTTTTAGCATTATCGCTCATATATGACAGATATGGTTCAAATGCCCGATGATATTTTATTGCCCAGTTCTGCTTTGCTTTGGGCGATTTCAAACTTTCTATTTTGTCCCGGTATTTTTCTTGTGTACGCTGGACAATTTCATTAACGGCTTCTTCTCGAAACGTCAAATCCAGATATTTTTCCAACGAGGAAGTTGTAGTTACTTTCACGCCATACTTTTTACAATCTTCCAGCTGTATTAAACGGCCAACACAAAAATCATACCGCATAAAGAACACCGACGGTTCTGTGGTAGAGGAAAGAATCTTAGCACTTTCCTGAGCCTGTTTAAGAAATTGCGGTGCTAATATTTGAGCGTTCATGCGAGAATCAACCAAATCCATCTGGCCCATCCATTCGGGGTTCGGAGAATACCTTGACGGCTCTTCCGCCGCATCCATTGCCATCTTTCCGACTACCTTTGTAGCCTTTTTCAGCCAACCAAAAACGCCCATGCGGTACCTCCAACATCAGATATCCCGGCAGAGCCCCACGGCCTTGCCTTCAATGACAACGGTGTTCATATCCTCCCGGCTGAGGATGATGCTGCTGAAAGCCGGATTCTCCGGCCGCAGTTCAATGAAGTTCTCGTGCAGATAGACATGCTTCAGGGTGGCCTCTTCCCCGATCCGCACAGCAGCGATCTCGCCGTTCTCCACCTCTGGCTGGCTGCGAATCGCCACCAGATCACCATCGTGGATGCGGGGTTCCATGCTGTCGCCCTTGCAGGTTAGTGTAAAGGTGGAGTGCCAGCGGGAAGGCACGCACACCATTTGCTCGATGTTCTCTTCTGCTGTGATGGGCGTACCGCAGGCGATCCGCCCTACAAGCGGCACCACATCCATGGCTGGCATCGGCTCAAACCCCGGCGGGATGGTGGGTTCTTTGGATGCGGCCGGGGCGGGCTGCTCCTCCCAGCCCATCAAGTAGGCGGGAGACACTCTCAGCCGTTTTGCAATTGCATCTACTTTATCTGTCGGTATGTTTGTTACAATGTTATTCTCATACTTATATACAGCTTGCTTTGATACACCAATGTAGTCAGCAAGCTCCTGCTGAGTTACATCTTGCTCCAATCTGGCTTGCCGGATGCGATCGCCTACAGTCATTGTGAGCACCTCCTTCAATGAGTATAGTATATCAAATAAACCGTTGGTTTACAATATTTTTAATCAAATTCGCAAAAATAACTTGACAGGTTACAAATATGATGATATTATACTCGTGACCTCACAAGTTACACCGAGGTTGTTTGGAGGTGAAAAAAGTGGTAAATGTCAATTTACTCAAGTCCTACATGGTAAAGGCGGGATATACGCAAAAAATGTTAGCTCAGGAGCTTGGTATTTCGGAACAGACCTTAACTCGCAAGCTCAAAAAGCGCGTTTTTGGCACCGATGAAGCCTCGAAGATTGTAGAGCTTTTGAGCATCGACAATCCGCAGGCCGTATTTTTTGGCCACTAAGTAACTTAACAAGTTACATTCCAAAGGAAGTCAACCCACATGAACGACATCACCCTATCCAACAAGGAGGTGAAGAAGATGAAGGAAACCAAAAAGCCCGGCGAGCCGCTGGAGACGGCAGGCCGGGCGCAGGAAATTCAGCTTTCACAGCTGGACGACCGTATTCTCTGCCAAATAGATGAAACGGTTATCCAGAACGTGAAAGCCTACTCGTTCGCTCAATCCAGCAACGGGAAAGCGTTGCTGAATTTGAGCATTGAGGTCAATGCGGAAGTTGTGTCAACCACGATACAAGTGCAGAGGCAACCGCACTTGTAACCCATGAATGCCGTTCCATCGTTTCCGAAAACTTGGACAGCAGCCCCCGCTGTGGAGGAATTTGCTCATTCACAATCATTTCAACAAGGTCGATCAGCTTCTGGACTTGCTCCTTATCTGGCGCATTTTCAGCCTCTGCCCGATCACGCAGTTCACGAAAGCTCGTCTGATAGTTGATGGTTGCTGTGTTGGCTGTTCCAATTACAGAGCCATACGCTGTGCCGATATTGTAAATAGTGCTCTGGTGTTGTTCCGTTTCTTTCTGTTTTTTCTCGACCTCGGTCATATAGAACGCTTTTATTTGCTCCTGTTCCTTTTGGAAGTACGATGCCTGTGTTTCTGTGATATAAAGCCGTTCCTTTGCCGGATTGATAACAACATCATCTATTTTGATATCGGTCCCCGGGCGAAACCCAATATACCGACGATTCGTTGCTTTTTCCCGATTTGGCAAACCCGGAACAGTCGCAACGATCTCACCGTTTCGCTCAATTTGCATATTCAAACCTTGCATCTCTAAAAAGCTCTCAAAAATCATTTTATCACCTCCTTTCCCATTTCAGTATAGCACGGGAAGGGAGCCACAAACAAGGAGGTGAGCAACGTGAAAAAGCCTTATCTCAAAATCAGTCGTCTGGCAGAAGACCAGGATCTCAACCAGGGCGCACTTGCGGCCCTGATTGGGGTAAGCTCCAACACGATGACCGCACGGCTCAAGGGGACACAACCTTGGAGGAGTGACGAAATCGTCATCATCTGCAGAGCACTACACATCCCGCAAGAAAAAATCGGGGAGTATTTCTTCCCGGCAATCGCAAAGGAGGAAAAGACCGCATGAAGATCAAATCCCGCGTCTGGTACTGGCTGGCTGCTGCCAGCGGTGCCGTAAGTCTGCTGTACGGCATGGGCATCGAGGGCGGTGCACAGCTGGGCAGCTCCATCTCTGACAGCCAGCTCGTCACGGCCCTGTGCCTGGTTCTGGCAGCGGTAGCGTTCCTGCGGCTGGGCTTTGCCGCCCAGGATCGTGAACAGAACGCCCGCCGCTATGGCCGCGTTGACCGCACCCACGCCCGTACCGAAGAGCCGGACTACCGGCAGAACCGGAGGGGCGCATGAAAACAAAACGTCTGAAGAAGCTCCTGATGGGCATGGGCCTGAGCCGCAATCAGGCAAATCACATGGTCAAGGACCAGCGAGCCACCGGCTCCCCACGGGTCAGCAATGCACTCTATTACTATTATGCCAAAAGGTACATCTCCGAGTTAACGCCGGACTGGTTACCGCTTATCGAAAGCTTTGTACTCGGAAACGCAGAAGAGGATGCCGAGGACATCAACAAAAATGAGCCCGCCCGTGCTGGTAACACGGACGAGCCCAAAGGGTGATGGAATTCACAAGCCCCATCACCCTTGATGATATCACATCAGGAAGGATTTTACAAATGAAAGGTATTTTAGCCGAACCGGGCAAAGATCCGGTGATCGCGTCCCTGCCCGACAGCCTGTGGGCCATTGAGAACCGGCTGGGTACGCCCTGCGAGATGATCGTGCTGCCCCGCACCCCGGCGGTGCTGTTCGTGGGCCGGTACGATGGTCCCATCCAGCCCGCCAGCCTGCTCAACCGCACCTACCGGGGCCGCCAGCTTTACGGGCCCATCCTCTGCTACGGCTGGAAGGGCAACAACATCCAGCCCATGAACAAGGATGTGCAGACCGAGATGCTGGACCGCCTGAAGGGCACGGAGGTGAGGGTATGATCATCAGCCAGAACAGCAACGATGTTTACTACGCCTATACCCGTGGGCGCTTCTGGCGCTGGGACGAATCCGCACGGGTCTGGAAGGAAAGCCATCTGCTGGCCCAGAAGTTCGACAAAGCCAAGGCCGCTGAAAAGCGGCTGACCCCGGAAGCGTTTCTGACCAGCGACGAGTTCATCCCCATGGATGACTACGAGCTTCCGGATCAGATGCTGACGGCCCTCAGGGAGGCCAAGCCCTGCAAGAACGCTCCCATCGACCCGGTAGAGGAGGAGTCGGCCCCTGCCGCATCGGCGGGCGGTTCTTCTGCGCCGATTCCTTCGGCTCCCAGCTTTGACTTTGGCGCAGACGAGCAGACCAATGTCCTGCTTTTGCAGGATGCCCAGACCTTTATCACCGGCAACATGGCCCGGATCATGGCGGCCAAGCACGCCCACGACCTGTGTGCAAACAACAAAAATGGCACTTGGGGCAAGTGGTGTGATGTGGTTGGCATCAGCCGAGACACCGGTGACAACATGGTACATATTGCCGAACGGTTCGGCAATATCCAGATTGAAGGCAAGCCCATTTTTGATGTGCAGCCTCTGAAGCTGCTGTACGCCGTGGCAAAGCCCAGCGCCCCGGCAGAGTTGGTGGAGCAGGTAAAGACCGGCGACATCACGACCTACAAGGAGTATCAGGAAGCCATGGCCCAGATCAAAGCCGAGAAGGACCGTGCCGCTGCTGCCGAAGCCCGGGAGGAAGAGGCGTGGAACATGGTAAGCAAGGCGCAGGATGAAGCCCAGACTGCCAAAAACGACTTGGATGCCGCCCTTGCGGATGTGCAGGGCCTGACCGATCAGAACGCCAAGCTCCAGCAGAGCTACCACGATGCAGACGAGGGCCGCATTGCTGCCCGGCTCCAGTGCCAGAAGGCCGAAGGCGAGCGCGACAGAGCCGAAGAGAGAGCAAAAAATGCCGAAGACGCTTTGAAAAAACAGCCCATCACGGCGGTCATCGACGAGGAAGAGATTGACCGCCGGGCCGCAGAAAAAGCCTGGGGCCTTGCCGATGCCCGGAACGCCGAACTGGCCAAGGACAATGCCAACCTGAAGAAACAGGTTGCGGCACTCCGTTCCCGCATCAACGATGATGCCCAGGCAGATTTTGAGCAGGCCAACTACTGCGCCAGCCTGATGCGGGCGGCGTGGGATAACAGCAAGGCCAGCTATTCCCGGCTGGTGGGCGAAGATCTGGAAAGCACCTTTCAGACCATCTGCGGTACCCTGAACAGCATCATGGAGGAAGCCTCCCTGCTCTGCCGCCAGCCGCCTGATTATGACGGAGGTGACCGGGATGAATGAGATGTACTGTCTGGATCTTGACCGTTACGGCCCGCCCATGGAGCCGCCCGATGACTACTACTTTGCCCCCGACCGGGAGCCAGAAGAGGAGGAACTGACCAATGACGAATGAATTGACCGTCCGGGTAGAGCGCCCGGTGATCCCGGCTATGAACTGGAACAAGGATGAAGTGCAGAAGAACCTTGACGAACTTCTGGCCTCCTATACAGGCCGTGTGTACACGCCTGAATCCATCAAGGATGCCAAAGCCGACCGTGCTGCCGTCAACAAGTGGGACAAGCAGCTGGCTGCTGCTCTGACCGCCGCCAAGCGGCTTTACACTGACCCGCTGGAGGATTTTCAGAAGAGTATCCGAGAGATGCAGGCCCAGTGTAAGAAGATCTCCGGGGCCATTGATCAGCAGGTAAAAGCAGTAGAACAGGCCCAGCGGGAAGAAAAAGCATCCACCCTGCGGCTGGTCTACCGGGACTGCATCGGGGAGCTGGAACCTCTGATTTCTTTTGACCGTCTGCTTGTGCCCCAGTGGCTCAATAAAACCTTTGACCTCGCCCAGGCCGAAAAGGAACTGCGCAAGGCTGTGGAGACTCGACGGGAGGAACTCCGCCTCATCCGGGAGACCTGCGGTGAAGACGCTGAACCCTGCATTACCGAATACCTGCGGGCCTTGAGCGTCAACGATGCACTGCATGAGCACAGCCGCCGGGAGCACGCCCGTGCGGCTCAGGCTGAGGCAGAGGTCCAGCGACAGGCTGCAGAACGGGCCAGAGCCGCTGCACCGGTCATCATCCCGCCCACCGAGGAAGAGCGTCAGCTGAAAGAAGAGGCCGCACAGGAGGCCCGGAGCAACGCCTTTGTGACAGCTTCCGGGCGGCTGGACTGCGAGGTATTGCAGCAGTTCGCCCTGCCTGGCACAGGCCTTGCACCTGTCCGCAAACGCTACCGCTTCTGGGTAGATTTCACCCCGGAAGACATCGAATGGTTCAAAGCCGAAGCTAAAAAGCGCGGCTTCGCATATGGTTCTGTAAAATAATTGGAGGATTTTACTTATGGCTTTTTCTCGTCCCGGCGCACCTGCGCCCACCATGTCCGCAAATACCACTGGCACCACCACCGCCGCCCGGATGACTGCAATGCAGCAGCGTGCCGCCCAGAGCAGTGCTCTGCAGGCTGCCAGCCCGGCCAAGCCCGTGGAGATCACTTCTGCCGACGGCCAGCACATGACCGTCAGCTTCTCGGATGTCCGCAACTTCATCTGTCAGAAAGCCACCGATGCCGAATGCAAGATTTTCCTCGAGACCTGCAAGCAGTACCGCCTGAATCCCTTTACCAAGGAAGCCTACCTCATCCACTACGATAACAACAGCGAGGACACCCCCAGTACCATCGTTCTGGGCAAGAACTGCTACCTGCAAATGGCAGAGCGTCACCCCAGCTATGACGGCTTCGAGGCCGGGGTCATCATCTTCGATAAGGTGGCCGGGGAGTGCCAGAAGCGGGAGGGTTCCATCGTCTACGAGGACGAGGAACTTCTGGGCGGCTGGGCCAAAGTCTACCGCAAGGACCGCACCCGCCCCAGTTACGAGGAAGTGAAGCTGACCGAATACGACACCGGCAAATCTCTGTGGAATGGCAAAAAAGCCACCATGATCCGCAAGGTTGCCCTTGTCCATGCCCTGCGGGAAGCATTCCCCTCCACCTTCGGCTCTCTCTATGACGAGAGCGAAGTCCATGTGGATGCCGAGTCCACCGCCGTGGAACTGGACGAAGCTGGACAGGCTTCAGCTCCCCGCTGGACTCGCATCAAGGAAGCTGTTGAACAGGCCGATGCCCTGACCGTGGAGGATGCTGACAGCGCAGACGACCCCTTTGCCGGGGGTGATGAATCGTGATCCTGACCCACAAGACCGGCGTTCTGCTCCACGGGACCCTTGCCAAAGACCCTGTGCTCAAGGACGTGGGCCAGAAGCGGGTCCTGAAGTTTGACGTGAAGGCGCACAGCGTCAAGACCGACACCGGCAGCTGGGAGAGCCTGTATGTTCAGGTCAATGTCTGGCACGGGCTGGACAAATGGGACGGGCTGCTGCTGAAGGGCGATGCCGTCACTGTCTTTGCCCGGGAGCTCAAGAGCCGGGAGTACAATGGCAAGACCTATTACAACGTGGATGCCGACGACATTCAGCCCGGCGGCATGGTGATCTTCCGGTGGATGCAGAATCTCATTGACCTTTGCACAGAGGCCCCGGCACCGCCCGAACCAGCGCTCACTCAGGAGCCAACGCCCTTTGATGAACCTGCCCCGGTGCAGACCAGCCTTTCCGGCGGGCAGATGTATCCCGGCGAAGACCTGGCCGACTATGCTCCCCGCGCCTCTCAGGCGGCAGCGCCTGCCGGGCCAGCCGCAGGCACCCCGGAAGCAGATGCCCTCATCGACGATGATGCGGATGACCTGCCGTTTTAACCACACCAGAAAGGAGTTCAGACCGTGGGCATTGACCCATCCCGTGGCTTTGTTGCCTTTCCCCGCGGTCTGACTGACTGGGAATGGTATTCAGAGCCCAACACTGCCCGCCTGTTTTTCCACCTGCTACTCACCGCCAACTGGCAGGAAAAGCAGTGGCAGGGCATTACCATCAGGCCCGGGCAGCTGGTTACAAGCCAATCTCAACTGGCAAAACAGCTTGATTTGAGTGTTCGGAACATCCGGACGAGCTTAGAACATTTACAGGCGACAGGCTATCTGACAGTCAAAACAGGCTCAAAATACAGCATTGTCACGATAGAAAACTATGCTTCGCTTGTTGGCAGTGACAGGCAAAGTGACAGGCAAGCGACAGGCAACCGACAGGCTGCCGACAACAACTTAACAAGTCTAACAAACCAACAAGCTAACAAGTCGTCGTCTGCGGCTGCGCCGGAGCCGACCGGACGACCGACGACCTCACCCTTGGTATCAGAGTTTGAACAGGATATCGGCAAGCTGAGTGCCTCCGGGAAAAGAGAGCTGACAGGATACGCTGACCGACTGGGCGAGGAACTGGCGCGGGTGATCCTGCGCAAGTGCATTGATGCCGGGGCACATAGCTGGGCCTATGTGCGGAAGGCTCTGATCGAGGCCGAAACCCAGGGCTGTAAGTCTGCCGAGGAGTACCGCATGACGAATCCCATTGGAGCAGGACGCAATAGGCGGGTGGATAGGCCGGAGCCCAGCGGGAATGATTTTCTAAAAAACGCAGCCCGCCGCCGTCCGCTCACTAAGAAAAAGGAGGAGCCCCATGTACCGGAAACATGAGCATTACCCCGACCCGACAGCTGGCCGGGCATTGGGCAGCCTCCGCCGAAAGGAGAACCAATTGAACACCGGAAAACAGTTCGAGGCAGACTGGAAAAGCTCCATGCCGAAGGATGCTTGGTGCTATCGACTGAAAGACAGCGCGACCACCTATTACGGCGGCAACGAGAACCTGAGCTTCTCCATTGATAACATCTGCGACTTCGACGTGTACCGCTACCCCATGCACCATTACTTCGAGCTCAAGACCATCGAAACGCCCAGCATCCCACTGGAAAAGATCCTGGGCCGATTCGACCGGGAGCGGCAGAAGTACCACAAGCTCAAACACATCACCGATATGGCCCACGCAGCATCCTTCAAGGGCCAGACCGCCCATGTGGTCATCAATTACCGGGGCAAGGTCAACCGCACCTTTGCCGTACCGGCCAGCGCTGTGCTGGAGTACATGAGCACCCAGACCCGCAAAAGCATCCCGTGGCAGTGGGCCGCCCTCAATGGCATTGAGGTGGCGCAGCATCTGCTGCGGGTCCACTGGCGGTATGACGTGGATGGGCTGCTTAAAAAATTGGAAGGAGATAAAACGAATGAGTCGTCCTCGTTATGATTGGTGGGCCTATGTCAAAGGAATGATTCGGCGTTATCCGAGCCTTTGTGCAGAGGAAAAAGCGTTACATGATATCAGCATATCCCCTGACTTGAGTGGACTTCCTCATGGAACTGGTAAACACTCCGATCCTGTGGCAAATGCAGCTATGCGCGAATTGCCTCCAATCAGCCGACATGAGATGGAAGCCGTTCAAAAAGCCCTTGAAACAACTCAATGGTTAGACAATGGAAAAGATCGGTTGCAGATGATAAAAATGGTTTTCTGGGAAAAAAAATATACAGTTGCAGGAGCCGCGCTAAAGTTGGGTTACAGCGAGCGTACAGTCGTTCAATGGCATGGAGATTTCATACGATTGACCGCTCGCAATTTCGGGCTTATGTGAGATGAATTTTTTTCATGTATTGAAGTATCCTTCAACAGATGGTATTATGAATTCAAATAATTTGCTGAAAGGATGTTCATTATGGCTGGCTGGGATGATATTTTACGAGAATTAGGAGATACGCCTTCTCAAACCGATATTGTTCGTCGCAAATATTTAAAGGCGCTTTCAAACTATACCGGCCGCAATACCATCGCATACTATTCTGCTTTTCTAACACGTTCTGTTACTGGAACTGATATCAATGATTCCGATATGACTGGTTTTATGAACGCATTGAAAGGTATGGACTGTTCAAAGGGCCTCGATTTAATTTTGCATACCCCTGGTGGCTCTCCGGCAGCAGCAGAGGCTATTGTAAGTTATTTGCGCAGTAAATTTCATAATGATATCCGAGTTATCGTCCCACAAATCTCTATGTCTGCTGGTACTATGATTGCTTGCGCAGCAAAAGTAATTATCATGGGAAAGCAATCTAGTCTCGGTCCTATAGATCCGCAATTCAATGGAATTCCTGCATATAATATTAAAGCCGAATTTGAAGAAGCTAAGGCGGATTTGGCTGTTCACCCTGAAAACGCTCAATATTGGGCTATCAAATTGCAACAGTACCCTGCAGCTTTCATGAAAACAGCGTTAGATGCAATTGAACTTTCTAGTAATCTGATAACAGTTTGGCTTGGAAGCTGTATGTACAATAGTTCTATCCCTGAAGAAAAGGCTATCGTTGAAAACATTGTTCAGCAGTTGAATGAGCATGACCGTTCTAAAACGCATGGCCGACATTTCAATATCGATTTTTGTCGTGATATCGGTCTGAAAATCGAAGAAATGGAGAAGGACAATCGTTTACAGGACAAGATATTGAGTGTTCATCACGCCTACTTGTTGTCACTTTCCAATTCTGATTCAATTAAAATTATCGAATGTCAAAATGGAAAGGCTGTAATCAACCATTCTAGAGCATAAAAGTCGAGTTTATATATTAGGAGGTTTTGTCCATGAGCACCGATTTGAATAAGCAAGTAGATGACTTATATAAAATTCTTCAAATAGTCGATACGTCTCGTCCGATTTCTAACAGCCTGCATATGGGTGTGCTTAACAATACTCTCCACAGTGAATTTTCTGCTCAAAAAAGTCCATCGGAGGGCATTTTATTATCAAACAGCGTAAAGGAAGTCAAATTTTTGCATTAAAAATCCTTTATTCTAAAATATAATATTATCATAGAAACTCGCAAGACATTAACTGGCCTTGCGAGTTTCTGTTTAGGCAGTCTCCGAAGTGCACCCTCCACAGGCATCATCGATTACTTCCTTACTCGACGGGATAGCTGCTTCTCACTGACACTTCGCGGACTGCTTCTATTATGCCGCCTGAGCGCAATGTGGTGCGCGTTCACGAGTGTAGTCGTGGAAGGTTCGATTCCAAGGGCGGTTCCAATTCGCCGCCGACCCCGTAGGCGGTACAGCCTGACGCATGGGGCTACATACTCCCCACCGGAAGCTCATGTGGTGGGTGGCGGGATCTCCTTGCCCGCCCTCTGACCTCCCCACATACGCCGGAGGCACCGGAATCCATAGGCGGGTTTCAGGTATTTTCCCGCTGGATGTGCGTCAATTGCCCTGCATGGAAACATGCAGGGATTTTTTATGCTATTTTCTGCCGTCCTGAGGGGCGGCTTTTTTGTACCCTGACAACGAGAGAGGTGGTGACGTGTCGAATGAAAAGAATCTCATTCCGTTCAATGAACGAACGGAGAGCGAACAGAGAGAGATCTCCCAGAAGGGCGGCATTGCATCCGGTGCGGCCCGCCGCCGCAAACGATCCATGCGTCAGGCGGCTGACTACTACCTGAGCCTGCCGGAGACCGACCGCCGCCGGGTGAACGCCATGCTCCGGGATCAGATCGAGCCTGAGGACGTGGACAACCAGATGGCCGTCATCGTAGGCATTGCAGAGCAGGCCAAGAGGGGCAACCCTCAGGCGGCCACCGTCCTGCTGAAGATGCTGGGCGAGGAGACCGTGCAGGAGAACCCGGCAGCGGATGCGCTGGAATCCGCCCGCAAACTGCTGGGAGGGATAGACAGTGCCATTGACTGAGTTTCAGCAGGAGTACCTGCGCAACTGTTCCCACCGGTGGAACGTCAAGACCGGGGCCACCCGAAGCGGCAAGACCTACCTGGACTGCGCTGTGACCGTCCCGAAGCGGATCTGCGCGGCCCGGGGCGAGGGTTTGCTGGTGCTCATGGGCAACACCCTGGGCACACTGGAGCGCAATGTGCTGTCCCTGATGCGGGAGCTCTGGGGCCCCGACCTTGTAGGTGTGATCCGCACCTCGGCAGCAGGCAACGTGGTACAGCTGTTCGGCAAGAAGGTCTATGTCCTCGGCGCTGACAACAAGAAACACATCGCCCGCATCCAGGGCGCTGCCTTTGAGTACGTCTACGGTGACGAGATCACCACATGGGACGAAGGCGTGTTCCAGATGCTGAAAAGCCGCCTTTCCTGCCCCCACTCCCATTTTGACGGCACCTGCAACCCGGAAAGCCCCACTCACTGGTTCAAGAAGTTTCTGGACAGCGACGCTGACATCTACTGTCAGGCGTATACCATCGACGATAACCCTACGCTTCCGGCCCAGTTCGTGGCCGATCTGAAAAAAGAATACACCGGCACGGTCTACTATAACCGCTTTATCTTGGGGCAGTGGATGGCCGCCAACGGCGTGATCTACCGCCTGCTGGCCGACAGCCTTGCCGCCGGAGATGGGCGTTTTTTCTGGCCTGTGGACAAGCCGCTGCACCCGTGGCGGGTGCGCATCGGGGTGGACTTTGGCGGCAACGGCTCCAAACACGCCTTTGTGGCAACGGCCATCCTACCGGGCTGGTCCGGCGTGGTAGGGCTGGCATCCCAGCGCATCGACCCTGTGGCGCAGGATGCCGACTTTCTGGCCGACCGGCTGCTGGAGTTCTGCATGGCTGTCTTTGCCCGCTGGGGCGAGATCCAGTACATCTTCTGCGATTCCGCGGAGCAGACGCTGATCAATCACATCCGGGCCCGGCTCCGGCGCTGCAAACTGAGTTGGCTAGCCGACCGGGTGGAAAACAGCGCCAAGATTCGCATCAATGACCGCATCCGCCTGACCTGCATCCTGATGGGCGGCGGGAGGTTCTGGCTGCTGCCAGAGGCTTCCACCCTCCGGGATGCCCTTGCCACGGCCCTGTACAGCGGCAAGCACCCCGGCGTGGACGAGCGGCTGGATGACGGCAGCACCGATATCGACACATTGGACGCTTACGAGTACACTATCGAGCGCGATTTCAAGAGGTTGACCAACACATGAACATCACCGCATTTCTGAACTACCTGAACAAGACGCGCGGGTGGGCCATCGATGCCGACTACTACGGCTACATCGAGACCTGGCGGCAGTGGTGGCAGGGCAGCGTGCCCAAGGTACACACCCGTGCCGCTGAATACGCAAACGGCACAAAGAAGCGCCCTATTGCCTCCCTGCGGATGCCGAAACGGGTCTGCGAGGACTGGGCAAACCTGCTTCTGAACGACCGCACCACCTTCCAGATCAAGGACGCTGACACCGCGTCCTATCTGCTGGGCGACGATGAGCAGCAGGTGGGCGGCCTGCTCCGGGAGCTGCACTTCTGGCGCAATGCCAACGCTCTGGTGGAACAGGCCTACTGGTCCGGCACCGGTGCCTTTGTGCTGAGTGCCGAAAACCTGACTGTCGTGAAAGGGAAAGCCGTCCCCGGCCCGGATACCCGCCTGAAGCTGGACTATGACCCGGCTTCCTGCATCCTGCCTCTGCGGGTGGAACGGGGCATCGTGACCGAAGCAGCCTTTGTCTCCGAGTACATGATGGAGGGCAAGCCCGCGGTCTATCTGCAGACCCACGCCGGCAATGAGACCCGGCGCACCATCCGCAACGAGTGGTTCCGGGTAACGGATGGAGTTTCGGGCGCTCCGGTGTTTGAAGCCCTGCAGGCCCCGCCGGGTACGGCAGAAAGCATCACGGTGGAGGGTTCTCCCCCGTGGTTTGCCCTGTTCAGCCCGGCCGCAGTCAAGAACCTTGACGGCGGCACAGGGCTGGGCATGAGCGTCTTTGCCGAAGCACTGGCAGAGGCCCAGGGCATCGACCTTGCCTTTGACAACTACCGGGAGGATATCCGGCTGGGCCACAAGAAGATCTTCTACTCTGCGGACATCTGCCGCAAGGTGGTGGATCAGGAGGGCGTGGAGCACTCTATTCCGCCCGATGATGATGTGCAGAGCCAATTCGTCACCCTGCCCCAAAAGGAAGGGAGCCTCGACCAGTCCAGCGAATACCACGAATACAACCCCGACCTGCGGGTGGATTCGAACCACAAGGCTGTGCAGGATATGCTGAATCTGTTCAGCTTCAAGTGTGGCCTGGGCTGTCATCGGTACAACTTCGAGCTGGGCAATGTCACCACGGCCTCCGAGTACAACGGCAGCCGTCAGGATCTGGTGGCCAGCGCCAACAAGAACCAGATCCCCATTGAGGGGGCGCTGGTGGGCATCGTGCGGGCCATCCTGTGGGCGGCAAAGAACCTGCAAGGGGCAGCGGTGGACCCCGAAACGCCCATCTCTGTGGACTGGGACGACAGCTACATCACCGATGCCGAGACCCGGATGAGCCAGATGCGGGACGATGCCCTGAGCGGCCTTTTGCCCCGGTACAAGTATCTGTCTGCCCGGTACGGGGTCAGTGAAGAGGATGCCCGCAAGCTGGCACAGGAAGCTGCTGACGAAAACAAGCAGCCTGAGTTGAGCTTCGGCGGGGGCGGCTGATGCTGGCCCCGGACTATCTCGACCACGCACCCGACCGGCTGGTGATGCTCTGGCAGCAGGTCGAGGACGATATCCTTCGGGACGTGGCCCGGCGCATCTCCAAAATGGAAGCCCTGACCCCCACGGCCAACTGGCAGCTGTGGCGGTATGAACAGACCGAAGCCCTCCGGCAGAGCGTGGTGAAGAAGCTGGCTCGGTACACCGGCAAGAGCGAAGCCGAGATCCGGCGGCTCATGCAGGAAGCGGCCACCCGGGCCATGGAAGCCGAGGACGAGATCTACTATCACTACGGCAAGGAGCCCACGCCCTTTGCCGGGAATGAGACCCTGCAGGCCCTGCTCAACGCTGGCTATCAGCAGACGGCGGGAACCTTCCACAACCTGACCGCTACCACGGCCAACACCGTCAGCGGCCAGTTTGAAGCCGCCCTCGACCGCGCCCATCTCAAGGTGAGCAGCGGTGCGTTCGACTACAAGAGCGCCGTCAAGAGCGCGGTGGACAGTCTGGCCGACACCATGAAGTACGTCACCTACCCCACCGGCCACACCGACACACTGGAAGTGGCCGCCCGGCGGGCGGTGCTGACCGGTGTGAATCAGACCGGCGCAAAGCTGCAAGTGGCCCGGGCCGACGAGATGGGGGTTGAGTTCTTCGAGACCACGGCCCACGGCGGGGCCCGGCCTTCCCACGCTGAGTGGCAGGGCAGGCAGTTCCACCGGGGTGGCGCTGTGGACTACATGGGCAAGCATTACCCGGACTTCGAGGCCGCCACCGGCTACGGCACCGGAGCAGGGCTGTGCGGCTGGAACTGCCGTCACACCTTCTTTTCCATCTTCCCGGAGCTGGGCCCCGCACCCGCCTGGACACAGGCAGACCTGGAAGCCCTGAACGCCCGGGACATCGAGTACAACGGCGGCAAGTACACCCGGTACGAGATCAGCCAGATGCAGCGGGCCCGGGAGCGCACCGTGCGCAAGTACAAGCGCCGGTATCTGGCAGAGGATGCCGCCGGGGCCGATACCACCGCCAGCGCGGTAAAGCTCCGGCAGGCCCGTCAGGAGCTGTCTGACTTTATCAGCGCCACCGGCGGCAGGGCGGACAGCGCCCGCACCAGCGTTGCCGGGTTTGGCCGGAGCGCCAGCAGTAAGGCAACGTGGGCGGCGAAACGGCAAGAGCGACTGGATGCCGTTAACAACGATTTGACGGCGTTGCGTCAATCTGGTAAAATCAAATTGACCGGAACTGCTGTTTCCCCTCCTGCGTTGCCAAACACCCTAAGTTTTGAGGGCCACGCTATCGAGCAAATGGGAAAACGGCAGATCAGCCTTGCGCAGGCCAATGAAATTGCTGAACACGCCATTCTCGCAATCAGCCAGCGCAACGGTACACAGCACGCTTATTATTCTGAAAAAGGTTTCATTGTCATCCGGCAAGATGGTTCTATCGGTACGTTAGGCTGGCTGGACGATGCTGGGAAACAAATCGTCGAGGTGATGAAACAGCATGGCTTTTAATACAACTCCGATTTCTGACCCGCAGGTTTTCTGCCCGATTTTTAACCACAAAATCGCAGACGGCCTTTGCTGGGATATTTCAAACATCGGCAACGACAGCCTGATGCTACCGCCTGAAAAGACCCCGCCTTGCAGTTGGGAGAAAGCCCACCAAATTTGTCTCAAGTGTCCTGTCTATGAAGAAATGGGACAGTAACAACCAAATATCGTCAGCGTCTTTGCCCAGCCGGGCAGGGGCGCTTTTTTCGTGCCGTCTTAGCTCATTCTGGAAGAGCGCCGGTCTCCAAAACCGGAAGCGGGAGGTTCGATGCCTCCAGACGGTGCCATCGCAGAGGGCAGTGCGTACCCTGCCCACAACCGAACACGGACGGAGAACCGTGTCACCAAACCGTGGTTTCACCAACAGAAAGGAGTTTTTCCACCATGAAGCGTGAAGACGTGAAGAACAAGATCCCCGGCATTACCGAGGAGCAGCTGAACTGGATCATGGCCGAGAACGGTAACGATGTCAACCGGGAAAAGACTGCCGCCGAGCAGTACAAAACCCAGCTGGAAAACACCCAGGCTCAGCTCAAGACCGCCCAGGACGGGCTTGCCGCCTTTGACGGCAAGAAGAAGCCCGAGGAATACGAGGCAGACATTGCCAAACTCAAGGGCGATATGCAGGCACAGGCTGATGGCTTTGCCTTTGACAATGCCCTGAACACCGCCATTCTGGGAGCCAAGGGCCGCAGCGTCAAGGCGGTCCGGGCACTGCTGGATCTGGATGCCCTCAAGGGTTCCAAGGACCGCACCACCGATATCTCCAAGGCTCTGGAAGAAGCCGCCAAGGCGAACCCCTGGGCCTTTGGCGAGGCGGAAGAAGGCGGCGCTGGTTCCGTTCACGTTTCCAGCGGCAAAGAGCACGTCACCCCGCCCGCCGGGGACGTTGACCCCGTGACCGCTGCCTTCAAGGCGATGAACCCCGATATCAACATTGAATGAGAGAAAGGATATTCTTATGGCACATGAAGCACAGGTCCGCTATTCCAATCTGGTCGACCTCAAGCTGCGCAAGACGCTGGTGAAGAAAGTCGGCGTGATCTGCAACAACCGCTACGAGGGCAGCCCCAAGGCAGGTTCCGTCAAGGTTCCCGTCCGCGACACCGAGGTGGTGGTGAACGACTACGACAAGGCCAAGGGTGCAAAGCAGACCAGCGGCGATACTACCTACCTCACCGTCAACATCGACCACGACAAGGCCGTGAACGAGATCATCGATGGTTTCGATGCAGAGAGCGTTCCCGGCAATCTGGTGGCTGACCGCCTGGACAGCGCCGGTTACTCTCTGGGCCTGCAGATGGATTCTGACGGCTCCGTGGAGCTGACCACCGCAGGCACTGCCTTCGGCAATACCACTGCCCTGACCGAAAAGACCATCTACGCCAACATCGTGGATGCACGCACTCAGCAGTCCTCCATCGGCGTGCCCACCGCAGGCCGCTGGCTGCTGGTCTCCCCGGACACCTACGGCCTGCTCCTGAAGAGCCCCGAGTTCATCAAGGCTTCCGACCTGGGCGACGCGGTCGTTCAGACCGGCGCTGTGGGCAAGATCGCAGGCTACACCGTGTTCGAGGATTCCACCCTGGGCGAGAACGTGGAGTATGTGGCCGGTCATCCCAACTGGTTCGCCGTCATCGATGAGTGGGCCGTTCCCGTCCACCTGCAGGATCTCTCCGGCTCTGGCGACTTCATCGGCGCATCTGCCGTGCAGGGCCGCAAAGTCTACGCCTACAAGGTCACCAAGGACCAGACCATTCTTGTTAAGAAGAAGGTCGCAGCATAAGGAGGCCGCCATGCTTTACTGCACCTACGAACAGTACCAGACAGCGGGCGGTACGCTGGACGAGGCTGCCTTTGACACGCTGTGCGCCCGGGCTTCCCGGCTCATCGACCGGCACACCTTTGGCCGGGCAGAGCCCCACGCCAGGGCCTGTGCCGGGTGCGCCGCCCTGCTGGCCGATGCCTGCGTCCAGATCGTCGATGCCATGAGCGCCGCACAGAGCGCCTGTGCCGTACCCGGGGCTTCCAGCGTGTCCAACGATGGCTACTCCGTCACCTTCGCCAGCGGGGCGCTTTCCGAGCGGCTTGCAGCGGAAGCGCAGAGCATCCTCTCCAACGCGCTGGGCAGCGACCCCCACGGCCTGCTGTATCGGGGGTGTTTCTGATGCAGTGCAGCGTTACCGTTGTGAACCTCATCCACGACACCGCCACCGAGACCGACCAGCCTGTCTGCCACGTCATCCCCGGGAGCAGCTGGCGGGAGAAGCTGGACACCTCCGGCGGCGACCCCCAGCGGACGGTGCACATCCGGCTGCCCCCTGCCGCCGGGTATCTGCCCTATTTCCAGTGGGCAAAGCTCCCGCCCGGGGAAAAGGCGGCACACTGGACGCTCAAGCGGGGCGGCAAGCTCATCTGCGGCGCTGTCCGCAGCCTGACCGAGGCCGAGTATGCTGCCCTCGAGAAAACACACGTCTGCTGCACGGTGGCGGCGGTCTCCGACAACCGGGAACCGCTGCTGCCGCATTTTCATGTAGAGGGGAGCTGAGGAAATGAGTGCACCCGTTATTGACCTGAAGCTCAGGTTCCGGCCCGGCTTTCAGGCCGAAATGGACAAAGGCTTCCAGAAGGTCCAGTATGCGTTCTCACAGCAAGTTGCCAAAGCTGTGGACCCTTATGTACCCTTCGACACCGGCACGCTGAAGAACAGCGTCAACCAGGCATCCGACTTCAAAGGCGGAAAGCTGGTCTATAACACCCCGTATGCCCGGCGGCAGTATTACCTGCACACGCAGGGGCAGGGTCTGCATGGAGAGAACCACCTGCGCGGCTCCTACTGGGGCCAGCGGGCCATTGCTGACCACAAAGACGAACTGATCCAGTTCGCCAAAAACGCCGCCCAAAAAGAGCTGGGAGGTGGAACGTAATGCCCAAAGCGTCCATTACGGCCCTGCGGGAGTGGCTCAAGACCTGCCCGCTCATTGCAGAAGAGCAGGATGCCACAGGTGCGGCCTTCCGCATTGCCGGGCTGGAAGAGGAAGCCACCGCTTTTTCCATTGAGGACAGCCCCACCGACCCCATTGTGGAAAGTTACATCTCCGGGCGGGATCTGGCGAAGAACTACCTCTTTTTGTCCAGAAGGGAGTTCGGAGAGACCGATGTGCTCACCATTGAGAACAGCGGCTTCTTTGAACAGCTGGCCGACTGGGTAATGGAACAAAATGACTGCGGCATCCTGCCTGACCTGAGCAAATGCGGGCACGGCAAGGAGGCCCAGAGCATTGAAGTCACCTCCACCGGCTACATCGTCACTGACGGTTCCGGAAGCTGCAAAATGCAGATGCAGCTCCGGCTCATCTACTATCAACCCAAACTTTGAAAGGAGACCATCCTATGACTGTTTCCGAAACCCTGGCCGCGCTCAAGACCAAGAAGGGCATCGTGCCCAGCGCGGACTACACCGGCACCGAAAAGGCCGATGACTTCATCTTTGCCATCCAGACTGATGCCGCCACCCAGACCAAGGAGAGCGACTGGGTCGTGTTTGCAGAGCGTGTCAAGGAGCACTCCGGTGCCCTGAATGCTTCCACCGAGGACGTGGCCTATATCCGCGCAGGTACTGTCACCGAGAAGGGTGAGACCCAGCGCACCTTCTCCCTGAACGGAAACCGCTGCGTGGGCGACCCTGCGCAGGATTTCCTGCTCTCCCACAAGATCAAGTTCGGCTCCGGCACTGAGGTGGTTTTCCCTTATATCTACTTCAGCGCAAAGACCGGCAAGGGCGAGAAGGGCACAGCTGCCTTTATTGTCACTGCCGATGCAAGCGGCTCCGCCAGCAACTCCGCAGGTTTTGCCTGCGATGTGAAGGGTGTTGGCGTTCCGGTTGAGTTCGACTACCTGACCGTAGCCGCAGCAGGCTAACCCGATTTTCAATGATTCATACAGCCCTCGTTCCCGGTGAACGGGGGCCCTTTTGTAACAGGAGGATTTTCCATGATCATCAACGGCATTGACTTTGATTTTTCCACCCTGAACGCCAACGACGTGGATCGGATGCTGGCTGCACAGACCCGGCAGCAGGAACGTGCTCGGACGGAGGGCAGCCGCTACACCCCTGAGAGTGATTACCCTGCCTGGCTGCGCTTCCAGTGCCGCATCTTTATGGACTATCTGGACGAAGTTCTGGGCGAGGGTGCTTCTGAGAAGCTGGGGCTGGACGGCAGCAACTTCAGTACCTGCCTGACGGTCAGCAAGGCCTTTGCCGAGGCTATGGCCGCAGAAAAGGCCAGTGTCAGCGCGCTGATCCACCCCACCGAGGAGCGGGCGCAGGTTTCGGCAGCACAGGCCATCCCTGCCCCCATGAACCGTGAGCAGCGCCGGGCCGCAGTCAAGGCACATCCCGCCGTGGTGGATTTCCGGGCACAGGAAGCGGCAAAGGCCGCCCGCCGTGCCCAGCTGAAGGCAGAGCTTGAGGCACTGGACAATGCATGACCTGCTGACGGACACCCTGCCTACCGAGTGGGAGGGCCGCGCCATCGACCCTGACTTCAGGCCCATGGTCTGGCTGCTGATCCGCACCCGCCGTGTCAAGACCAACGAGGACAGCGCCCGGCTGATTGCATCGGCCATCCCGCTCTTCTTTGTGGAGCCGATTCCGGTGGCGCAATATCCGGAAGCCTTTGAATCTCTGGTGCGCTTCTGCCAGGGCGGCGGCCCAGAGGACGAGGAACGCACCGGGACTGGCAGCGGCGACCCGCAGGACGAGCCTGTGCTGGACTACCGGTGCGATGCCGACTACATCGTGGGGGCCTTTCAGCAGGCCTACGGCATCGACCTGACTGCTGACAAGGTGCACTGGTGGCGCTTCAAAGCACTGCTGCACGCCCTGCCGCCGGAAACGCCGCTGGGCAAGATCGTGGAGATCCGGGGCAAGGACACCTCCGGTATGGACAGGGCCGACCGAGACTACTACGAGACCCTGAAAGAGCGCTTCGCCCTGCCGAATGGGCTGAAGGGGGTGAAGCGGAACGAGACCCTGCAAGAGCACGAGGACGCTTTCCTCGACCGCTTCGGCTGATTCCCGCGCCCCGGTGCCCTGCCCCTTCTGCGGCAGAGCGCTGCCCGTGTGGGCGGCTCCCGAGGCCTGCGCCCACGGTTTGTGGGTAAAATGCAAAAACCCCGCATGTAAGCGGGAGATAGAAATCAAGTTATAGCAGCCTGTGCCCCTGTGCCCGCGCTCCGAATGAGAGGTGGACACAGTGGCATTTGATTTTAGCGTTACCGGCAACACCAAGTTGGACACCAGCGGCTTCACGCAGGGTGTCAGCAGCATGACCGTCGCCGCCGGAACGCTGATAGCAGACCTGGTAAAGACGGCCAGCAGCCAGCTGACGAATCTTGCCCAGAGCACGATCCGGAACGGCTCCGTCTACGAGACATCACTTGCCAAAGTCGGGACCATCGCCGATCTTGGCAAGCTTTCGATCCAGAAGCTGGGCAGTCAGATCACGGACATGTCCAACACCATGGGTATTGCGGCCACGGATATTGCCGAGGCTACCTACCAGGCCATCAGCGCCGGGCAGGACACGGCCAACGCTGTGGAATTTGCAGGCCAGGCAGCGAAACTGGCAGCCGCCGGTTTTACCTCCACGACCTCTGCCGTGGATATCCTGACCACCGCGCTGAACGCCTACGGCCTGAGCGCTGACCAGGCAGACCACGTTTCAGACGTGCTGCTGACCACGCAGAACCTTGGCAAGACCAGCGTGGACGAGCTTTCGTCCAGCATGGGCCGTGTCATCCCGCTGGCTGCTGCTTACAACGTCAGCGTAGAAAACCTGTCCAGTGGTCTGGCCGTGATGACTGCAAACGGTATCGCCACTGCCGAGGCGACCACTTACACAAAATCCATGCTGAATGAGCTGGGCGACACCGGGTCCAGCGTCGGCAAGATTTTACAGCAGCAGACCGGCAAGAGCTTTGCCCAGCTGAGTGCTGACGGCAAGAGCCTGGGCGATGTGCTGCAAGTGCTGTATGACAGCGTGGGCGATGATGGCACCGCCTTTGCGGGGCTGTGGTCCAGCGTGGAAGCCGGTACCGGTGCTCTTTCGCTGGCATCGGGTGGCGCGGACAAATTCAACGGCGTGCTGGCCCAGATGGTGGACAGCGCCGGAGCAACCGACACCGCCTACCAGACCATGACGGACACCTTCCAGCACAGCATGGAAAGCCTCCAGACAACGGCAGAGAACCTGAGTATTGACCTGTTCGAGGCCATGGAGCCGGGCCTGATGGAAGCCGCCAACTGGGGCACCGATTGCCTGAATACCCTGACGAGCGCTCTGAATGAGAGCGGCCCGGCGGCCATGCTGGACGCAGCCAGCGGAATTCTGGAAGACCTGACCGCAGGTGTTGTTCAGATGATCCCCGGACTGGCATCGGCAGCAACGCAGGTCATCACCAAGCTGGTGCAGTATCTGGCTGACCATCAGGACGAGATCTTCGATGCCGGCATCCAGCTGCTGGAACAGCTCATCATCGGCATCACCGACAACCTGCCCCAGCTGATCACAGCAGCGGCGGAATTGACCGCAAAGTTCTCTGCCGCGCTGATCTCCCATCTGCCAGATCTGCTGAACTGTGGCGCGGCCCTGCTGACCACTCTGGTAGACGGCATCATCCGCAGCATCGAGAACCTGGGCGAAGCCGCCCTCGCCTGCATCGCAAAGCTCACCGGCGTGTGGGACGGCAGTATGGATGAGTGGGGCCACATCGGCGAGAACATCGTCACCGGCCTGCTGAACGGCATCACCGGGATGTGGGACACGCTGGTGTCCACAGTCAAGGGCAAAGTCAACGGCATGGTAAGCACCGTCAAGAACGTGCTGGGCATCCACTCGCCCTCGAAGGTGTTCACCGAGATCGGCGAGAACGTCACGCAGGGCCTTGTCAACGGCATCAATACCGGTGCACCGGCGGCAGAGCAGGCCATCCAGAACATTGCCCAGACCCTCTCCACCAACGGGCCGGATTTTGCTACCGTAGGAGCTACCATCACGGAGCAGTTCCGCACCAAGCTGGACGAGGGGTGGGCGCAGATCCAGTCTGACATCCAGACGGATGCACTGGGGGCCATCGAGACGCTGGCAACGGCCCTCAAGGATGGCGACCTCGAGAGTTTGGGTCTGTGGGCGGCCAGTTACTTCTGGCAGGCCTGCACCAAGGAGCAGCAGACCCAGATCAACAACATCGCTCTGGGGGCCCTGAACCAGCTGGGCAGCGCCCTTTCCGGCGTGTTCGGGAACCTGAGCCAACTGGCCATGGGTCTGGTGGCGCAGTTCGTGCCCGCCGCAGCCAGCGCAACCACGAGCCAGATCGCCCTGAACACCGCCATGGACGCAAACCCCATCCTCTTTGTCATCTCCCTCATCGGGATGCTGGTGGGTGCCCTGCTGAACTTTTCCGGCAAAAACAAAGAGGTCGCCAACGCTTTCCAGAATGTCTGGGCGGGCGTTGAGGACTTTATGAGCTACATCTTCGAGGGCCTGATGCGCATCGTGGCGGCGGGCATCGAGGGTTTTATCATCCTCATCAACGGTCTGATTGCATCCTATAACAGTGTCGCGTGGCTCTATGGCGGCACCATAGACTACATCAGCAACCCCGCCTGGGACTACGCCAATAAAATCGCCGCAGACCGCAAGGCCCGGCAGGAGGCGCGGAAGAAACAGCAGGAGGCCATCAACAACCCCAGCAGCTCCGGCACCTCCGCCAGCTCTCAGAAGGTCATCGAGAGCATGACCGACACCAGCAAGACCACCGGTGCAGACGGCAGCACCGTGACCACCAAGGTGCTCACCGAGAAGCTGCAGGACGAGACTGGCAAGATCACCCAGCGGGTGACCAAGACCGTCACCGAGGCAGGCACGAAGCTGGTGGACGGCGTGGAGCGCTCCTACAAGACCGTGACCACCTATGTGGACGGGGTTCAGACAAAGTTGGAGCGCAGTTTGGATGACATCGCCAAGACCACCACAGGCACAAAACCCGGCTCCACCACGCCGACAGCCCCCACCCCGGACAAAGACCTGACCGACGCTGTGGAGGCCAACACCGAGGCCCTGCTGGCCGCAAACAGCAAGCTGGCCGAGATGGTGCGGCAGGCCAACAGCCTTGTCCTCAGTGACAACATGGCCATCAGCCGGTCTGTGGCCGCATCCGGCACGGCACAGGTGGCCGCAGCCGCCAACCAGTACCACCGGGAGGGCGGCACCACCACCATCATCCAGAACATCCACTCGAAGGCCCAGAGCGCCGCCGACCTCGCCCGCGAGACCCGCTGGGAGGCTGACCGCGCCAAGGCCCAGAAGCACTGAAAGGAGGCACCCGAATGGAACGACAAGATCACCTCATGCTCGTGACCGATGCGGGCGCAGAACTCCATCTGGGCTGGGATCACGACATCCCCTATACCATGGACCCGCTCAACGGCGTGCCGGTGGACTTACAACTGGCGCAGGGCGTCAATCAAGTGGGCCAGACCGTCGAAGATCAGAGCGTAGCGGGGGTGTACCGCCAGATCACCGCCGACTGCTGGGGCCCCCACGGCGATGCAGACGCAGATCTTCTGCTCCGCACCCTGACCTACAAGACCGCGGGCACCCTCTACTTCGGGGACAAATGGTTCTGCCGTTTCGTGGTCAGCAAGACCCCCTACACCGTCCAGCTCCACGGCTTCGTCCGGCTGGAGATGATGCTCTTCTGTCCCAAGCCCTTCTGGTACAGCCTGACTGCTGCCAGCTACACGCTGGGCGGCTTCACGGCAGCCTTCCGGTTCCCGGTCAACTACGCGCAGCCCCACCGCTTCGGCATCCGGCAGCCCAACACCTTTGTCAACTGCCGGAACTCCGGGGCGCTGCCGGTGCCTTTCACCGCTACCCTCAGAACGGACGCCTCGGTGGTCAACCCCTGCATCCTCAACGTCATCACCGGCGAGCGCATCCGCATCCTGACCACCCTGACGCAGGAGCAGACCATCGAAATTTACCGCACAACCACCGACCAACTGGCCGTCAAGCGGACGGAGCACCAAGTCGAAGAGAACATCTTCGCCCTGCTGGACGAGGACAGCGACCTTGTGGAGCTGGCCCCCGGTGACAACCCGCTCAAGACCGAGGCCGACAGCAACGTGGACAACCTGCAAGCCACCGTGACCTTCTACCAGATGTATTCGGGCATCCTGCCGGAGGTGATCGCATGACGCTGGACGTTCTGGACGAGACCACCCTCGCCCGGCTAGGGCAAATCGGGGTGTGGGTCTCCCTCTACTGGGACGAGCCTTACAACACCCTGCAATCTTCCTTGCTGGAAGTCCGCCCCACGCGGGAGAACCTGTCCCTGCTCCGGGAGGGCCGCTGGCTCCGGCGCAGTGACAGCAATGTGCCCATGCGCATCTGCCACCGCTCCAACGAAAACGAGGGTGCGAACCTCGTCTGCACCCTCTACCCGGCCACATGGATCTTGAGCAAGCGGGTCAGCACCGAGGTCGTCAAGAACGAGAACGCGGAGGCCGCCATGCGCCGCCTTGTGGCCGCAGCGGCCCCGTGGCCCCGGTTGGAGCTGGGCGAGCTGGTGGGCTTCGATACCCACTACACCGCCCAGACCTCCGGCGGCTCCGTCCTCGGCTACCTGACCACCATCGGGGCCGCGTGCGACCTCGGCTTCCGCATTGTCCTCAGCGGTAAAAATGCAGATAAGAAGCTGCGGTTCGAGGTCTACCGCCCCACGGCAGACCCCAACAACCGCTTCAGCACCAAATGGGGCAGCCTGACCGGGGCCAGCTGGGCCTTCGGCGACAACGACTACTGCAATGTGGCTGTAGTACAGGGGGCCGGAGAGGGCGCCAATCGCGCCACCGTGACCGTCGGCCTCACCGACGCAGCCGGGGCCGACCGGCGGGAACTCTACGTGGACGCCCGCGACGTCCAGCCTGACGAAGAGAAAGGCGAGACCAACACCTCACCGGACTACCTGCAGCGGCTCATGGACCGGGGCACCAACAAGCTGCTGGAACAGCTCCGCACCGGCAGCATCGAGGTCAGCCTCGACGCTGACCTCTCCCCCGGCGACGTGGCCATCTGCACTCTGCCGGAGCTGGGCTACAAGGCCACCGTTCGGGTGGCAGACGTCATCACACAGAGCCAGAGCGACGGCACCACCCGCACCCTGCGGCTGGGCACGCCGGTCTGGCACAGGCTCTAAGGAGGGTTATTTTGAGCAACATCGTTACTTACCCCCTCAACGGCATCGACTACGACGCCGCCGACGCTGCCGGGTACACCGCCACCCGCACGTCGGGCGTGTACAGCAGCGAGGAGGATTTCGCCGTCACCGCGGCGGGCGGCTTGTCCGTGACCGTCAGCGCGGGCGTGGGCTGGGTACACCCCGCCCGGTTTGAGGGATACAGCGTCATCATGCGGGAGGCCGAGACCCTGGCCCTCGCCCTTGCGGACGGCCAGCGCACCCGCATCGACAGCATCGTGCTGCGCTACGACGCAGCGGCCCGCAAGTCCTCCCTGCTGGTACTGCAGGGCACCCCCGACACTCAGCCCACCGCGCCGGGCATCTCCCGCACGGCGCTGCTGTACGACCTGTGCCTCGCCCAGATCACCCGCCCGGCGGGCTCCACAGAGATCACGGCGGGCACCATCACCGACACCCGGCTCGACCCCTCCCTCTGCGGCGTCATGCGGGACGGCGTGACGGGCATCCCGACGGAGGAGCTGATCGCGTCCGCGCGGGAGCGCATCAACGCGCTGGAAGAGACGGCCAGCGCCGCCGCCAAAGAGGCCGACGCCAGCAAAACCGCAGCGGCACAGTCGGAGGCCAACGCCGAGGCGTACAAAGAGGCCGCTGCCACGTCGGAGAGCAACGCCGCTGGCAGCGCTTCCGCCTCTGCCGGTTCCGCTGCCGCAGCCGCCCAGAGCGAGAACGCCGCGGCGGGAAGTGCCGCGGCAGCAGCCGGTTCGGCCAGCGTGGCGGAAAAGTCCAAAACGGCGGCGGCGACGTCGGAGAGCAACGCGGCCAAACATGAGGAAGCCGCCAAGAAAGCCTCCGATGAGGCCGGGGCCAAGGCGGGGACAGATAAGACCTTGAGCATTGAGAACGCACCGGCGGATGCGGCGGCGGTAAGAAAGCTGATCGAAGAATCACTTGCCGCTCAGCGTGCGGAGGATTACGCCAGAGTCAAATTCTGGGCCAGCAACGACCCCACCAGCCCGGCAAGCTTTATCGGCGGCACATGGGAGCGCGTCGAAGGTGAGTTTATCATGGGCGCTTCCAGTGCCTACCCTGTGGGCACCACCGGCGGCAGCGCCACCCACACACAGACTACTGCCGAAATGCCGAGCCACAACCACAGTGGCAGTACCGACAGCGCCGGTTCCCACAGCCACAGTGCATCCACCAACAGCGCAGGCGGGCATAGCCACAGTGGCACGACCGGTTGGGCGGGTTCGCATACGCATGATGCAACTATCAACAGTAACGGTAGCTCCACAGGTGGAGGCAGCGGTTTGGCTAGTTCGTCCATGAGTTACGGTAACGGCTACTATAATGCTACTATAACAACCAAATCAGCCGGTTCCCACACCCACAGCTTCAGCACGAACAGCGCAGGCGGGCACAGCCACTCTGTGAGCATCGGGGACGCTGGCGCTCACACTCATACCGTGAGCATCGGCAGCACCGGCAGCGGGCAGGCAATGAACATTCTGAACCCGTACTACGCCCTGTACATCTGGGTGCGGGTGGATGATGCCGCATGAAAGGAGCGCACATGAAAATTATTGACGAGACTGGCATTGTGCTGACCACTGAGCCGGATCTGGAAGCGGGCTATCTGGTGGAAGATGTGGAAGTCATTCACCATGATGCCGTAGAGGGCACAGCTCCGCAGTGGCACAGAGAGACCGCAAAGCTGCCGGACGGCTCTCCCGCCATCTACTACCGGGATGGTAAAGAGATTGGCCGGGACATGGTAAAGGTTATCGATGTGCCCGGCGTTGACCCTCAGCCCGCCTGGGATGAGGAAGTGCCGGTGATGCGGTACATCCGCTACACCGCCGAAGAGCTGGCCCAGCGGAAAGAGCAGGCCGAAGCCGCCCGCAAGCGGCAGGAAGTGCTGGACAAGCTGCCTGAGACGCTGGAAGCGCTGAAAAGCGAAAACAAAATGCTGAAGCAGTGCTTGCTGGAAATGAGCGAGACTGTCTATGCGTAAAATCACACAAAAAATCGAAAGGATGGTATTTATGATGGCTATGTTATGGGCACAGGAAATCATGTCCGCTGAGACCGTGGAGGAGGCAAAGGCTCTGTATGAGCGCTGCCCCCGCTTGCTGAAGGAGAAGGTCAAGGCGATTCTTATCAAGAGCGGCTTTGAGGAAATCACGCAGTAAGGAGGACGCTATGGCTGAAATTATGGATGTCTCCCGCTGGCAGGGGAGCATCGACTGGGACGCGGTGAAGCGCAGCGGCAAAATCGACGGCGTGATGCTGCGGGTGCTGGGCAGCAAGGGCGGCAAGCCCTACGTTGATCCGGCCTTCGAGCGCAACTATGCCGCGTGCACGGCGCGGGGCATCCCGGTGGGCGGTTACTACTACACCTGCGCCACCACGCCCCAGCAGACGGCCGCAGAACTGGCCGCCCTGCGTGCTGCGCTGGCGGACAAGAACTTCCAACTGCCCATCGCGGTGGATGCAGAAGACCCGAAGCTGCGCGGTCTGACCCCGGCCAAGCTGTCCGCCCGCGTGGCCGAAGCCGCTGCCCAACTCGAAGCGTGGGGGCTGTATGCAATGGTGTACACCTACACCAATTTCGCGGACACAGCCCTCGACATGGCAGCCCTCGCTGCTTACGATCTGTGGATCGCGGACTACCGCGGCACGCGCCCCACCCGCAAGCACGGCATGTGGCAGTACACCAGCAGCGGCAGGGTGCCCGGCATCTCCGGCTCCGTAGACCTGAGCCATGCTTACAAGGACTATGCTGCCATCATCCAGCGGGCCGGGCTGGGGCAGGTCAGGGGGTGAGACCGATGTGGCAGTTTATCACGGAGTATTGGGCCGGGTGGCTCTGTGCTCTGATCGGCGGCGCGATCCTTGCCGCCATCCCCAAGATCAAGGCCCTGTGGGACGCGGTGCTGGCCCTGCTGCACGACCGCATCTATACCGAGTGCTACCGTTTTATGGAGCTGGGGTACATCACCCGCGACGGCCTGCGCAACCTGAATTACCTCTACAAGACCTATCATGTGATGGGCGGCAACGGCACCGGCACGGAATTGTACAAGAGAGCCTGCGCTTTACCCATCCACAACTGAAGAAAGGAACTGACATTATGAACGCACACATCACTGAGAACAACACCCCCGCCATCCCCGCCGCGACCATCGCCCGCACTGTTGTGCTGGCACTGGCCCTCATCAACCAGCTGCTGAGTGCAGCAGGCAAGCCGGTGCTGCCCATCGACAGCGCCAGCGTGGAGCAGTGGGTTACCGCTGGCCTGACCACCGCTGCCGCCATCTGGGCATGGTGGGAGAACAACAGCTTTACTCCCGAGGCCATCCACGCAGATGAGCTGCTGGATCAGATGCAGGGGAAGATCAAGTAAGAGTACATAGCAGCAGCCCCGGGGAGCCTGATGGTTCCTCGGGGCTGTTTTCTTTTGGCATGTTTCGGCATATTCCGACGCATTCCGCATTATCCGGCACATTCTGACATTTTCCGGTTAAAGTTGGATGGAAAGGATGTGCAAACAATGCCCGATGTGAAAATTACGGACTCCCCTGCCCAGCTGGATCAAATTCTTAGGCCTCTGGGGATTACCCGAAGCTCAAAGAATTACCGAGTTCTCTGCGAATGTATGGATCTGATCTGTGAGCAGGAGGATCGGCTGGAAGCCGTACAGAAGGAGATCTATACCCCCATCTCAGACCAGCGGCACTGCAAGTGGTCCGCCGTTCAGAGCGCCGTCCGGCGTGCAGCAGAAAAGGCCTGGGCGCTGAACCCCGAGGGCGTTCAGCAATTGGCTGGCTACCCGCTGACCGGCGCACCCAGCGCGGTGCAGTTCCTAGAGATGCTTTACAATGCCGTGGTGAGAGGGTAACGAAAAGGCTGCCATGCGAGTGTGATGCGTGGCAGCCTTTTTTTGCTTGATTTTCGCATAGTTTCCCGCAAAAGTGGGTTTGACTGTGGGTTATAGCAAAAGAAAAACACCCAGAAACTTATGTCTCTAGGTGTTTTATCTTGGTGGAGCGAAGCAACCTAAATCCGAACCATTGCCCTCTGGGGCATCTTTGGCGGCGATTTCATCGAAAGAGATGGTTTTTGTGCCGTCTTTGTAGTTGAATGTAATCAAAACTTTTTCATCAAAGAGATAAACAGCATTTACGAATGTATTGATAAGCGTTTCACGATGGCTTTTCACATTCGGGTCGAGCTTGCGGAACCGGGTCAGCCAGAACCGAACCTGATTTTCACTCAACCGAGGCCGAGCGATTTTTTC
>ENA-UESC01000385-UESC01000385.1-human-gut-metagenome-genome-assembly--contig:-NODE-385-length-43235-cov-44.691390_pt1 | contig 43235 bp, 37 predicted proteins | sample MGYA00242998_ERZ507999 | MGnify/ENA primary metagenome ERZ507999 (study PRJEB26167, sample SAMN06115465) | human gut metagenome | host: Homo sapiens | place: China:Hubei | collected 2016-04-27... | reverse complement strand
ACTGCTTTTGCAACTTTATAGCCGTAAACAGGATAATCAACGCTGTCTGTGCTGTAAGTACCAAAATCTTTATATTCAATACCCTTTTCGTCAAGATATTTTTTAATTGCGCAGATAAGGTTATATCCGCCGTGGTCACATCCAAGTGCTAACATTTCTTTTCCTCCATTTTCTTTTTAAGTTCTCTTTCAGCCTGCGGCAGTCTTAAATACATCGGCATAAGTTCCGCAGCCGAAAGCACTTCTCCGTCATTAAATTTTTGTACAGCAATTTCTGCTGTTGATGACGCTCTTTGAAATCTTATACTGATTGGTGCGAGTTCAACATTTGGTAATAATTCTTTCATAGCATTATAGCAAAGCTCCGCACCGTCACCCACAAGTATAATTCTTTCGTCATAGCTCTTAAGTTCTTCTGAAAGCTCGGCAACAGACAAAGCTCTGTCTTTGCAAAGTCTTTCGGGCTTTACGCCGTCACATTTAAAAAGCGCATTATAAACCTGCGAACAGCGAGCGTCCATAACAGAACAGATTATCCCCTTTGCAGATTGCAAATTATACGCAAGGCTTTCAAGCGTCGATACCTCTATGCAAGGCAAATCATCGGCAAAAGCAAGTCCTTTAGCCGCTGCAACACCGATTCTTACACCCGTAAACGAACCCGGACCGCAGTTTACCGCAACGGCGGTAATATCTGTTGTCGTTAGGTTTGTGTTTGCAAGCAGACTTTCAACCATAGGCATAAGTGTTCTGCTGTGAGTAAGTTTTGTATTTATAAAGAACTCACCTATTATTTTGTTTTCGTCACAAATTGCGGTTGACGCAGCTGTGGCGCTTGTATCTATCGCAAGAATTTTCATTGCGGATCAACACCTTCAATTTCAAAAATTCTGTCATCATCATTTTCGCCCTTACTGATTCTGATTTTAATACAATCGGCAGGCAAAGCCTCTTCAATATTCTCACTCCACTCAATAATGATTATACCGTTATCAATATAATCAAAAAATCCTGTGGAATACAAATCATCCCATGTATTTACACGGTACATATCAAAATGAAAAATATTATACTTACCCGAATATTCATTGACAAGAGCGAATGTAGGGCTTGAAACATTTTCTCCTGCACCGAGCGCACCGGCAAGTCCTCTTGTAAAGGCAGTCTTGCCCATACCAAGACCGCCAAAAAGAGCGATTACTTCCGTGCCGCACAACTTTTCGGCAATTTTTGCGCCGAGTGCCTCTGTTTCACGGGCATTATGAGTATTTACAGTAATCATCAGAATAAACCGTTAATTTTTCCTTCCTCGGTAACATCAATTTTCTCTGCCGACGGAACTTTCGGAAGACCCGGCATTGTCATAATATCACCTGTATATACAACTACAAATCCTGCACCATTTGAAAGTGTAAGATTCTTTACTGTGATTTCAAAATCCTTTGGAGCACCGAGAAGTGTTGGGTCATCAGAAAGCGAATATTGTGTTTTTGCAATACAAACAGGAAGTTTTTCACCGCCGAGAGCCTGAATCTGCTTCAATGCCTTTTCGGCAGCCTTTGTATAGTTTACTCTTGAAGCGCCGTAAATTGTTTTTGCAATTTTGTCAACCTTTTCTTTGATTGTAAGGTCATCTGAATAAATAGGAGCAAAATCAGACGGCTTTTCGCAAGCCTCTACTACCTTTTTGGCAAGTTCTGTACCGCCTTCTCCGCCCTTAGAGAATACATTTGAGAGAGCAAAGTCTGCGCCTTTAGATTTACAGTAACTCTCGATAAACTCAAGTTCCTCTGCTGAATCTGTACCGAACTGGTTGATAGCAACTACAACGGGAACATTGTACTTTCTCATGTTATCAATGTGAACGCCAAGGTTTTCAATACCATTTTTAAGAGCCTCAAGATTCTCTGCAGAAACCTCTGCCTTAGGCACACCGCCGTTGTACTTTAACGCACGGCAAGTAGCAACAATAACTACGGCAGACGGCTTAAAGCCTGCATATCTGCACTTGATGTCAAAGAATTTCTCTGCACCGAGATCTGAACCGAAGCCTGCCTCTGTAATACAGTAATCGCCAAGTTTTAACGCAAGCTTTGTAGCACGAATGCTGTTACAGCCGTGAGCAATATTGGCAAAAGGACCGCCGTGCATAATAGCAGGGGTACCCTCGAGTGTCTGAACAAGGTTAGGTTTGATAGCGTCTTTAAGAAGAGCTGTCATAGCACCGTCAGCCTTGATGTCCTTTGCAAAAACAGGCTCGCCTGCATATGTATAAGCAATAAGAATATTACCAAGTCTTTTCTTTAAATCAGAAATATCGTCAGCAAGGCAAAGGATAGCCATAACTTCAGATGCAACAGTAATTATAAAGTGGTCCTCACGAGGAATACCGTTCACTCTGCCGCCAAGACCGACAACAATATTTCTCAAAGCTCTGTCGTTCATATCAAGACATCTCTTAATAAGGATCTGGCGAGGATCAATCCCGAGAACATTACCCTGCTGAATATGATTGTCAAGCATTGCACAGCAAAGATTGTTTGCAGAAGTAATAGCGTGCATATCGCCTGTAAAGTGAAGATTAATATCTTCCATAGGAAGTACCTGAGAATAACCGCCGCCTGCAGCGCCGCCCTTAATACCAAATACAGGGCCGAGTGAAGGCTCTCTTAGAGCGATTACAGCCTTTTTACCAATCTTAGCCATAGCCTGACCAAGACCTGCAGAAGTAGTTGTTTTACCCTCACCTGCGGGGGTTGGATTGATAGCTGTAACAAGAACAAGTTTTCCGTCCGGCTCATTTTCCAAACGATTGGCAAGTTCGTCTGAAAGTTTAGCCTTATACTTGCCGTAAAACTCCAGCTCATCCTCTTTAATTCCGATCTGTGCGGCAACCTCTTTAATCGGGAGTAAGGTCGCAGCCTGAGCGATTTCAATATCACTTAACATATTGAAAATACCTCCGTTCAAATATATTTCTTTAATTATAACAAAACTTTCCCCCTCTATTATTCCAATAAGAAAATATATTTTACATATAGAATATAAAATACTCGGGTTTAATTGCTGCAGATTAGGTAATGTTACTTTGATGGATTCAGTTACAACGGATACTGTTGCGTTTAAAATCCGGCTTAGATAGATTTATAGTTGGTCATATTTGAGCGATTAAGGAGGACAAAATAAATTTAAAATCCAATATGGATAGATTTATAGTCTTCAAAGATTGAACAGCTTACACCTACAAGAAGTATTTAAAATCCAATATGGATAGATTTATAGAGTAACATTTTCCTTTAGCGTAACGGTTTTTTTAGCATTTAAAATCCAATATGGATAGATTTATAGAGCAGACAATAAGCCGTGAGCATTTCGTACAGTCTTTTTTAAAATCCAATATGGATAGATTTATAGTTCCATTACTCAACCACCATCCCGCAAAGTTCCATTTTTTAAAATCCAATATGGATAGATTTATAGATGTTGTTGAAATTAAAGAGGGTGAGCTTGTTAGTTTTTAAAATCCAATATGGATAGATTTATAGGTAGATAACGGTAGAGAATTCTTGACATTTGATGTATTTAAAATCCAATATGGATAGATTTATAGGCATTTGCAATAACCGTTGCAGAACTTTCATCAAAAATTTAAAATCCAATATGGATAGATTTATAGAATACAGAACAACCAATAATGACACCCGAAATAGTGATTTAAAATCCAATATGGATAGATTTATAGGCTTTTGCGTGTAGTCGGTGTAGAACTTAATCTCTATTTAAAATCCAATATGGATAGATTTATAGGAGTTGCTACTAATTGGGAAAAACTCAATCAGCTCTTTAAAATCCAATATGGATAGATTTATAGGACGGGCTTAAGTCTATTAAATCGTCAACATCCAACTTTAAAATCCAATATGGATAGATTTATAGCCAATTGTTCAACTCGAACTCCGGAAGTGGAAGGTCCTTTAAAATCCAATATGGATAGATTTATAGTCAACCGCTTTACAACCTGAGTTGCAACCTGGAGAATCTTTAAAATCCAATATGGATAGATTTATAGACCCTATACCGAATGTGAATTAATTATACCATATTGATTTAAAATCCAATATGGATAGATTTATAGCGAACTTGCAATCACATTTTTTGATAACTTTAGAAAATTTAAAATCCAATATGGATAGATTTATAGGAGTTAATGAACCCACCCGCTCTACCTGTCGGTTTGTTATTTAAAATCCAATATGGATAGATTTATAGGCTTGCGATTATATCCGTTCGACATCGACAAAAAACTATTTAAAATCCAATATGGATAGATTTATAGGATTTTTCCGAAAATGGTCGTTTATTAGTCAAATAATTTAAAATCCAATATGGATAGATTTATAGTGATTTAAAAAATCTTGGCTTTAATACAAATGTGCTATTTAAAATCCAATATGGATAGATTTATAGTTATATAACTTTAATATACATTCAATAAAAGTTTTATTTAAAATCCAATATGGATAGATTTATAGGAGAGCAACGAAACGGACAACTACGGCGCTACTGTATTTAAAATCCAATATGGATAGATTTATAGAATATTGATTTTGAATTAACGCAACCCGAAAAAAGATTTAAAATCCAATATGGATAGATTTATAGGTTTTAATACTTTAATACACTAAAATATACTACATATTTAAAATCCAATATGGATAGATTTATAGTTTGATATTGAAACAACAAGCTTTTATTATGAGAAATTTAAAATCCAATATGGATAGATTTATAGTTTTATACATATGACAGTATCACAATTAAAAATTTTATTTAAAATCCAATATGGATAGATTTATAGTGTTTCCTAACACCGTTAATCGTTCAAAACTTATATATTTAAAATCCAATATGGATAGATTTATAGTTTTAATATGTTCAATTCAAATCTGAAAATACCAAAATTTAAAATCCAATATGGATAGATTTATAGTTATTTTATAAATCTGAATAGTTGTGATAACAAAATATTTAAAATCCAATATGGATAGATTTATAGGAAATTTGTGTTTTCAGTGTTTACGCCTGTTCTGATATTTAAAATCCAATATGGATAGATTTATAGAGCTTTTCAATGATAAGTTTTTCAACATATATAGGATTTAAAATCCAATATGGATAGATTTATAGTGTCCACGCAGTACATATAATATGCAGATTAAATCAAATTTAAAATCCAATATGGATAGATTTATAGTTGTGGCTGCTTATGTCTTGAGAGATTTTGAGTTTAATTTAAAATCCAATATGGATAGATTTATAGTCACTATGAAAATCAAAGACGCACGACTTAACGCATTTAAAATCCAATATGGATAGATTTATAGTCGAGGCGCTGGTGCTTGAAACTTCGAAAAGCTAAATTTAAAATCCAATATGGATAGATTTATAGTAGTATCTGAATCGAGATTTATCGTTTAGCAGTGCATTTAAAATCCAATATGGATAGATTTATAGTATTTGGCAATTTGGAGTGGGGCAAGATGTTTATTAATTTAAAATCCAATATGGATAGATTTATAGTAGTCCGCAACATTTACAACAAGTGTGAAATGCGATTTAAAATCCAATATGGATAGATTTATAGCAAGAAGAATTACAAAAGTACACTTGGCTATAAATAATTTAAAATCCAATATGGATAGATTTATAGTATAATATCGTAATCTACCTTATAAGGTAAACGGACATTTAAAATCCAATATGGATAGATTTATAGCGCATATTGTCAATAAAAAATTATAAATTTTCTATGATTTAAAATCCAATATGGATAGATTTATAGTTGCAGAAGCACCCGTACCCGTGAGCCTGTAAAGATTTAAAATCCAATATGGATAGATTTATAGCCTGCGGGCAATGGAATTATATACGATATTATAACAGATTTAAAATCCAATATGGATAGATTTATAGAGTATCGTATGTTTATCAAAGACAACTCACCCGAAATTTAAAATCCAATATGGATAGATTTATAGTGACATTTTAGCTATCACAAAGTCAAGAATTGAGAGATTTAAAATCCAATATGGATAGATTTATAGAAAGACACAAATAATATCTTCCCCTGTACGCATTGAATTTAAAATCCAATATGGATAGATTTATAGCCTCTTTGTTTGCGTATTGTACGCAACTTGTTTCATTTAAAATCCAATATGGATAGATTTATAGATTCTTAAGTTTTTTAATACTCAATTCACTGTGTTATTTAAAATCCAATATGGATAGATTTATAGTATCGCAGATGTTGCAGAGGACGAAAGCGTGTTGCATTTAAAATCCAATATGGATAGATTTATAGAATAAATATAATTATAATCAATTTTTACTCTACTCGATTTAAAATCCAATATGGATAGATTTATAGGTAGAACCGTTTTGCCAAACTTTTGCTCTAAATGTTATTTAAAATCCAATATGGATAGATTTATAGTAAATCGTGCGGCGCAAACAAATTTTTTATAAATTTATTTAAAATCCAATATGGATAGATTTATAGAATTCTTGCGGTTGTATTGTCAAATTACCGCAATAATTTAAAATCCAATATGGATAGATTTATAGTATTTTATAAATCTGAACGCCTGCGAAAACAAAATATTTAAAATCCAATATGGATAGATTTATAGGAAATGGGCATTAGCAATATTGAGAATATGCAACAATTTAAAATCCAATATGGATAGATTTATAGACATTTTATCTTCTCCTTTATATAATTTTAGCTGTTAATTTAAAATCCAATATGGATAGATTTATAGCAGTACGCTGACGGCAGTGTTAATTTAACCGTATATTTAAAATCCAATATGGATAGATTTATAGAATTGAGCCAAATGTCCAACTATCAACTAAAATTTTATTTAAAATCCAATATGGATAGATTTATAGAGAGCGTCAGCGTCAAATTATTGAATTACATATGCAATTTAAAATCCAATATGGATAGATTTATAGGTAGAACCGTTTTGCCAAACTTTTGCGTTAAATGTCATTTAAAATCCAATATGGATAGATTTATAGAAATTTGTGTTTTCCGTGCTCACACTTGTTCGAATATTTAAAATCCAATATGGATAGATTTATAGTTTTTCTGTATTCGGAGTTTTTCTTGGTTGGTTTTTATTTAAAATCCAATATGGATAGATTTATAGTTAATGCATTGATTACAAAATCGTTATCAAGTGAAATATTTAAAATCCAATATGGATAGATTTATAGCTATTTACTATTTTATAGACAAAATCGAATTTTTGAATTTAAAATCCAATATGGATAGATTTATAGCATTGCAAACATTGATTGATATTCAACAGTATTTTTATTTAAAATCCAATATGGATAGATTTATAGTTTTAATGACATATTATCATTATCGAATTATATGATTTAAAATCCAATATGGATAGATTTATAGGGGAACAGAGCAAACAACAAACGAGTTAACTCGAAAATTTAAAATCCAATATGGATAGATTTATAGTTGGGGTTTTTAATCGTAGTTATGCTATGAATTTTAATTTAAAATCCAATATGGATAGATTTATAGCAGAACTCACAAAGAACAGCGAAAACGGCTTTTGTATATTTAAAATCCAATATGGATAGATTTATAGGTGGTGCAAGCGCAACAGGTAATTGTAGTGGTGCAAATTTAAAATCCAATATGGATAGATTTATAGTTTTGATTTTTCGGTTTTCCCGACCTCCGCCCATTAATTTAAAATCCAATATGGATAGATTTATAGCAATAGAAAAATCAGAAGAAATGGAGGGTTAACTAATTTAAAATCCAATATGGATAGATTTATAGGTATAATGATTTTCCGATTTTGTCAGTTGCAAGAGGATTTAAAATCCAATATGGATAGATTTATAGAGGGAACAGAGCAAACAACAAACGAGTTAACTCGAAAATTTAAAATCCAATATGGATAGATTTATAGTAATCTACCAATTCAAAAGTTTTTTTGATTGAAATATTTAAAATCCAATATGGATAGATTTATAGATGTTATCAATTTGCTCGCTGACTACAATACAAAAAATTTAAAATCCAATATGGATAGATTTATAGTATTTTATCAATCTAAATTCTTGCGATAACAAAATATTTAAAATCCAATATGGATAGATTTATAGATTGACCGTATCGGAGTAGTTTTTCCGAGCAGTGTTATTTAAAATCCAATATGGATAGATTTATAGGCAACACAATATTTTTACGCTTGCCTAAAGCGAGAATTTAAAATCCAATATGGATAGATTTATAGTAAACGAGCACTATTATATACCAATTCGCAACACAGATTTAAAATCCAATATGGATAGATTTATAGTTATCAACTTGCTTGCAAATTATAATACTGAAAAATTTAAAATCCAATATGGATAGATTTATAGAGTCAACTAAAGTAACATCAATTTCATTATCAATATATTTAAAATCCAATATGGATAGATTTATAGCTGCCACTCGTCACTGTATGAAATTTCGTCATTACATTTAAAATCCAATATGGATAGATTTATAGACCGTATACCGATTGCGAGTTAATTATACCATATTGATTTAAAATCCAATATGGATAGATTTATAGTTTCGCTTGCAGTTCCCTCTGACGTTCGTGTCAAATTATTTAAAATCCAATATGGATAGATTTATAGAACTCAATAACCTTTATTGTTTTTTCGTTTTTCAGATTTAAAATCCAATATGGATAGATTTATAGCTCTGATACATTTCATAACAGTTTTGTAAAACTCGAATTTAAAATCCAATATGGATAGATTTATAGTAAACATCTGTTTAAGTAGTTAACATCTATGCTTTTATTTAAAATCCAATATGGATAGATTTATAGCTATTTACTATTTTATAGACAAAATCGAATTTTTGGATTTAAAATCCAATATGGATAGATTTATAGCAAACACAAGCACTGAAAACACAAATTTCACTTCGATTTAAAATCCAATATGGATAGATTTATAGCTTTTGCACAATACGAACGGTTTTGGCACAAAAAGATTTAAAATCCAATATGGATAGATTTATAGCCGTGGGATAAAATGATAAGTAATCATCGGCATTTTTCTGTGCTGTTTTGTCGATATACCAAATATTTATCAAATACTACTGTCATTTCAATATATCAAAAGCAACTATACCGATGATTACTTGATTTTTAGGTTCTGTCAACCTGCCGGGGGTTTTGTGCTATGTCAGGTCGACAATAAAAGCGTTACAAAAAATTTGATGTTTTATCATCCGTTTTTCCAAGAAAATCTTTATTCATCCACCGTTCTTCACGGGTATGAAACATTATTACCGAATCCTTGTCTTTTCTGATATAAACATCAAGTTCTTTTTGCAAAGCAAGTGAGTTTGCTTTACTTAAGTTTCCTTCAAAAACAGAGTTTTGAATATGTACAAGATATTTTTTGCAAATCTTAAATACCTTTGGAAGTATTTTTCTGCCCTTTTCATCACATATTATATCATATACAAGAATTACATACAATATTTACCACCACATTTCAAAGCCTTTATATTCTTTTTCTCCTATAATGTGCTTTATCAGTTTATAAAGTTCAAGTCTGATTAAGAATTGATAAGAAACATTTTTATTAAGTTCTTTGTGAAAAATAGTTGTCTTTAATTTTTCGTCAAATTCAGATGTAATTATTCGTGACGCTCTTTCGGTAAGCTGCAAACCGTTAAGTCCTTCTACAAAACTGCTTTCTGTTATTTGTTTTCGATTAAGCAAAGAAAAGATCAGACGATCCGCAATCAGCGGTTTGAAAATTTCCGAAACATCAAGTGCAAGAGAATATCGCCTTGTACCCGGCTGATGAAGATAGCTTATTGTAGGATTAAGTTGGGTTTTATAAATTTCCGCCAGAGTTTTTGTATATACAAGAGAATTGGCATATGAAATAAGGCTGTTAATCATATTGTCGGCAGGATGATAAACTCTTTTATCAAATTCAATATTCTGATCAATAATTACATTCCACGCTTTGTAATATTCCTGACGAATATTACCTTCAATTCCCATCAACTCTTCTATGGTTTCTACATCTGCAAGTTTCCTCCTCAAATTTTCTATAGCGGCCATTTGCTCTGACACATTCTTGCCTCTGCCGTTGTAGTATCTTAAGTTTCTGTAAATATTATAAGACGCAGCAACTATAAATTCTCTTGCTATTGATAATCTGTTTGAATAGTCGCCGTAAGCAAGCACTTGCTTAACCAAAAGCTGACCTGCAAGTTTTGTTTCCTTTGGGCAAAAACTTCCTATGTAAAATTGATAGTAATTGAAGAAATGTACAAGTATTCCGTATTTTGAAAATAAGTTCAGCAATTTAGATGTAACCGTTATTTCATTCATAATATAAATTTCTTTAATATTTTCTATCGGAAGATCTTTTACATTTCCGTCGATTGCAGTAAATCTTAATGTGTTGTCTTTTTGAGTTAAATTGCCTGACGAATATATGTAATAACTTTCCTGCATTTTATCACCTCAAATACAGCACAAATCATAGTAAGCACATGATTTGCAAATTCTTTTACTTTCAAATTTTGGCGGCAAAGCAGCCGATATAATTTTTACTATATCAGCTGCCGCACTTTCAAGCTCTCTTTCATCTTCTTCGCTAAGTTCAACATTAAGACTTTGCTTTAGCAAAGGATAATCAATTCTGCCTTTTATTCCCTCTACCCCACGCTTTTTCAGATAATAAAGATAGTATTTAAGTTGAGCAATACCCGCTTCCTCTATCTTTCTGCTTTTCTTTACCTCATGTAAAAGTTTATGCTCGGTAATAAAATCAATATTGATTGTGTTGTCGATCATAATATGTTTTTTCTTTTGCTTATAAGTGGTTTCATCTATAAGTTTTCCGATTTTGACATTTTCGTTTTCACTTTCCATTGCCAAACCGTTTGAAAAATACCACAGCTTTCTTTTACAAACATAGTAATAATAAATATGCATACCCGAAATATTATTTTCGTCCATAATCATACCTCATATAAAATTATCAGGTTCTCCGTTATCATCAGATTTATCTTGCTTTTTGGTTTTCTTTTCCTTATCAAATCTGATGCCGCATTCGGAATCATAACTGCTGTTAATAACAGGTAATTCAGTATATGGCATTTTTAATTTTTTTATTTCGTAATCGTCTATTCTGAATTTAGGTACGGAAACCGTGAAACCAAGTATTTCTTCGTTTGCTTTAAGTTTATCATCTCTTGAATAAGTATCTGATTTTAAAACTTCCAAAGCTTTTTCTATGGCACTCTCATTTTGATTATAAACATCAATCGGCACAGCGTCACTTCTGTCAATACTTCTTATTCCATCTTTTTTAAGAGAGAGATAATCGACATTTTCTTTATAATATTTATAAATTTTACGATATTCTTGAAAATATTTTGATTTTTCGATTTTTTCAACCGAAAGGTACTCATCTATAAGTTCTTTTTTAAGAACTTCAGAGATAATTCCGTCAACGCTTAAAATCGCCTGTTTTGACAACGAATGAATAGCATCGTCAACGAAACGATGTGCATTACCTTGAATTTCAGTAAATACAAAACAATTGTAAGATGAAAAGTCTTTATTACCCTTTCTGTTTACTCTTCCAAAGCGTTGGAACAGGGAAAATAAATCCGATAACTCGGTAATAAGAATATCAAAATCAATGTCAAGACTTGCTTCGACTACGGATGTTGAAATCCATATTTCAGGTATATTCATACTTTCGTTAGTTTTTTCAGAGGCTGCCAAAATCGCATTTTCTTTAGTTTTTCTGTCATTTTTTGTAAAATTGGAATGAAACAGATTTACACTTGCGTTAATATCCGAATTTTTTATTTCGGTGTACATCTTATTTGCAATATCAATCGAATTGCAAACGACAAGATATTTTTTTACTTTATCGCATATTGTATCATCAAATATTTTTATAATATCGTCAGACTGCAAGTTTTTTTCATATACTTTTACATTATGCCTTAGCTTTCCTTTATCAGAAAAATCGGATGTTTTTACATCTGTTCCGAGTATTTTTTCAATCTCGTTTCTTACAAACGGAGGCAAAGTTGCGGTAATTACAGCCACTTTACCACCCAAAGTATGAATCATCTCAATTGCATAAATAATTGCAGCCAAAACATCAGGTGAATACATCTGTATCTCATCAATAATAAACTTTGAATATGACGCTACCGCAAGTTTGTATTCATAACCTGCATATTTCAATGCAAAGTCAAATATCTGATCAGGCGTACAAATTGTAATCGGAAGTGCAAGCTGTTTACTGCATTGTGCATACGCAAAATCATAATTTTTTCCGCTAATTATTGAATCTTCCAAATAATAGGATTTCATATCGGAGTGAACAAGTGCCACTCTATCCTTGTAATCTTCTTGAGAATTATCTCCGCAAAGTTTTTTAATTCTTTCGTACATCGCATTGATAGCTGTTTTTAACGGCAAAACGAAAAAACATTTATTGTCCCCGCACCAAAGCAATCCCGCCTCGGTTTTGCCCATACCTGTAGGTGCGGTTACAATTAAATTGCTGTCGGTATTTTTAATGCAAAATTCTTGCAATTCATTGTAATGTATATTTCGGGTATTTTTCCAATTGTTTAAAGAATCAGTCAAAAAATCGTTGACCTTTTCGCAGTCAAGACCTGCACTTGCACTGTAATCACATTTATGTAAAAGACCTTTTAATAAAACAGCGTATTGTTTTTCTTCATCAGAAAGTTCGGTTTCAAATAAAGCTTTGATTTTCTTAATATTTCTCTTCATTTTATTGTAAGAGTTTGTATCAAAGCCAAATTCAGCAAGGAATTTTTCTATAAGCTCACGGTTTTCTTTAAACACTGTAACAGGAGATTCTTTGTTATAGTGATGATAAAGCACAGCAAAATATACACTTATAGGTTTTATACATTCTGATTTATCAATAAAAAAAGTCGAAAGTATACTGTGTGGAATTTCTTGTTCAGGTTGAAAATTTCCGCCTTTAGTAATTCTTTTTTGAAATTGAGAATTTGCCTTACCGTTATCATGTTTTAAACACGAAACAAGTAAATCAGAGTATAAATCATCAGATTTTATATAACCGAGCTTATAGAGCAGTTTTGCCTGCTCTATAAGCTCATTTGAATGTTGCCCTATTGTTTTGTCGGGTTTTGCAAGTTTATCTTCTATATTCATTATAAATACCTCAAGCTAAAAACACTGAATATATACCGTTCTCGGTTTTGTCAAGCATTATGCCTTTACAACCGTTTTCAATATAGTTAAGTTGACAGAAAATAATAGGTACACGATTAAACACTCGTTTTCTCATACCGCCCTTTAACTGCACAGTTTTGTAATCCTTTGGCATTAAATATTTTGTACCGCCTGTGTATCCGCCTTCCGTTTTAGAGATTATATCCATATCGTCTTTATTAATTTCGAGATACTCGACAGGCATATAAACATCAAAATCAGCTTCTCCGTAATCGACATCTTCATCAACATCAAAAAGCTCTGTTTCCGCACACTCAAGAACTTCTACAAAATCCTCTCCTCTGCCGATTGCAGTAAGATTTCCGATATTATCCATAATATCATTCATAGTATTTTCATCTGCAACTATATGAATGATAAGTTCAACATCGCAGAGAAGTTCATAATACTTAGGTCCTTTTGCAAGCGTTCTGAAATGGGAATACGGAATAGTATACTTTACCTTTTCGTACTCATCATACACAGCCTTTATATGCTTAATACGCTTATCAAATTCTTTTACTTCTTCGGCAGAAATATTTTCATCGGCTTTCATTTCTTTGAGCCGAGTTTTCATTTTATTAATGATTTTTTTATGCTTGTCGATTCTGCGTTTTGTACGCTTTAAAAAGCGGTATTCTTCAAGCAATTTTTCATTAATTACATTAATTGTAATGCCTTTTTCAAAGCTGTTTCCTTGAGCCTTTTGTGCAGTAGCCACAACCTGATATGCGCTTGAAAGCATATCGGGATTTTTCATTTTTACAAGCAAATTTCTGTCATCATTAAGACTGTTAAGAAAACAATCGTCCTTATACATTTTTGTTTTTAGAGAACCGTACTTTCCCTGTACGCTTACTTGCATAGGATGATAAGATGTATAACCGCAAGCCTTATGAAGTGCTCCGATAACAGTTGAATACGGCGGTAAAGGAAATGTCATACGGTTTTGTACAGTTTCTTCTTTTTTGTAATTTGCACTGTTTTGTTTTATATGAAGTCTAATTGCTTTCATATTAATTCCGCCTTACTCCGAAAAATACTCTTTAACCTGACCTCTGAGATTTTCAAAAAATTCTGTCATACTTACAGGATTAAGTTCTCTTACAATTTCGTCCTCGTTTGAAAGCTCGCCGTTACGCATAAGTGCACAACTGTAACCTTGAGCAAGTTTTTCCTTAATCGGCTCTATAATAAGTCTTTTGCCTGAAACAGAAACAGCATTTTCAAAAATATGAGTTTTTCTCGGTGAAAGACCGCCTACCACAAAAATCGGCTCTGCGTTATCAAGATTTCCCTTAACGACAAGTGAAAGATTTTCTACTGCGTCAATAAGAGCAATTACTCTTTCACACTTTTCGGCGTTATCTGCCTCTGCACCAAAGTTTTCGTCCTTGCCGATTTTTTCAAGGTCAATTGTAAGACTGTAAATTTTAGATGATTTGTCATATTCATACTGATAAGGCATAAGACCGCAATCCTTTGCATTGTTTTGAACATTTAAACCGTGTGCCATAGCATAATTGGTTGCAAGGTAAAGGTTATTGTGAAAACGGGCATCATTAATAAACGGCTCTGTAGCAACAGCGTCTGTAAGATAGAAAGAACTGTTACGGATGTATGTAACATCTTTTGTTGACATATATCCACCCTCAAGTGCACGGCAGGTTGCGGCATTTACATCTTCATTAACAAGTTTCTGCATTGCTCCGTCGATTGATGTCTGTAAATCATCATAAAAACCCGACTGAACACAGATAGCGTTTTTAAGGCTCTCACGACTTCTTGTAGCGTACTCTTTTCCGCCTCTGAATACCTTTTGTACACTTGAAATATTACCGAGGCTTTCGCCGTAGTTGCTTGTCATATTTGCGATTACAGTTAATGTTAATGCTTTATTTTTCATAATAAAATCTCCTTTATATTAGTTATTTTTTGAGCTTACTTCAATTAATGCGCTTGCAAAAGCAAATGCAAGATCTTTATTTTCTTCCGCATTTTCAAGAAATGTATAGAAAAATGAAAATTCCATTCCGACATAAGCAGACAAACTAAGTATAATCTCTTTTGCTCTGTCGTAATCATGTGCGCAAAGAGCACTGATTATTTTTTGCTTATATGAATTAATTTTATTACTGCTTTTCATTTCAATTAGTTTTTTGGAAGTTAAAAATCCACAACTTTTTGCTGACTTAATTTCATCCATAATATCATTTCCTTTCCAAGATACATTTATGTCTATTAGCATATCGGCTCTGCTTTTTATATAGCCTTTAACGGCATTATCATCAAAATAAAACTTAAGCATCATTAAAATTACATCGTCAAGCAACACATTGTTAAGGCAACGCATATAAACTTCTTTCTCAAGATTAAACCAATAATCATCATTGATTTTTTTGACAAAGTTTAATGATTTTCCCGATAATTCTCTTAACTTTTTTAATCTTTCAAGTCGTACAAAGAATGTTTCGTAATAAGCCTTATCTTGAGATTTTGATATAATTTCAACATCATAGCTTATATAATCCTTTGAGTTTTGCAAAACAAGCATTAGTTTGTTTTTGTCGTCTTTATTTTCTGTACTGCTAAGTTGATTTGAAAAAGCATAGTTTGTTTGAGTTAAAGACTTAACAGAAAAATTGTTATTCACAAAATAAGTTTCTCTCATATCAGAATTTGAAAAAGCAAACGGTATAAAATCAAATTCTAAAATATCATTGCTCTCAAAACTTTCCTTTGAAAAACAAAAGCCGAGATTACTTGTTTTTCTGTCTTTGTCAACATTGTAGCCTCTAAGTCTGCAAGTGCTGTTATCTTCGGTAAAAATAAGTCGTTCATTGCAGTAATTCTTATAAAGGTTATTGCCGTTTTTAAAGATATTCTTTATAATTTCCGCCCTGTTTTCTTCAATGGTTGAAATAAAAATATCTTTATTTGTTCCATCAAATTTTATTTTGTCAAATAGCCCTTTAAGAACTGTTTTGCTCTTAACAAGGTCGTTTACCAATTTAATTTGTTCTTCACTGAATTCTTGACTTTCGAGAATGTTTAAAATATTTTTGTGAGTCATATATTTTTCAAAATAGTTCTCTGCAAACTCAAGATATTTTTCTTCTGTTATATCTTCACTTTTGTAAATAATACCGTCAAAGCCGTGGATATAATTATCGGGCTTTTCTTCAACATCATAGAGGACTTTGTAAACAATTCCAAAGTAATCAAAATATTTACATAAACCGACAACGGCTGCTGCAAACCTCCAATCGGTAGGCTGCAGCAAAGTGTCATAATCAAAGTAATCAATCTTTATTTTCATTAATTCGGTTCACCTCCCTCCGATAAAAGCTCGGCAAAGCCAAATCCTGCGGATTTTCGTGAACCTATACCGCTTTTCAGCAGATAATTAATAACCGATTTATCGGCATTAATACTAAAACTGCCTAAACTGCATTCAATGTAGTTTTTGTAGTGATAAACCACTGTTTTTTTTGCGTTTAACGGTTTAATTTCAAAGTTTGAAATTAACTTTTCATCAAAACCGCTTTCAACAAGCTGCTCTTTAATTACCTGTTTTGCAATCTCCGTAAAATCCGGATTTGCAACCGAAATATACCTATCCGAATTGTTCTCGGCTTTATGTAATCTGATACACAAAGGGCTAAGCATTTTCACAACAGCGGATGATGAAGTAACATTTTTTTCCGGCACAAGATTAACACTGACAAGTTTCATTTCGTTGCCGAGCGGAGCGGGAATCGGCTTGTCCTTTTGCTTTATAAAAGCAGACATAAAAATACATCCCGTATTATAGTCAGCCGTTGAAAAAGTAATGTTTAGTTGATTTTTCCCGAGTTGAATTTCCGTTTTAGAAAACTTCGGCATAGGCAGATTCACCGCAAAAGTAAAATTTCTGCGTTCCGGTGTAAAATAATATTTTTCATAATATTTTCCCTCGGCAATATCTGACAGTGACCGTTTAAAAAACGAAAGCATAATTCGTCGATAATCAATCGGCAGCTTATTGTTTTGCAAATAAAATCGCAATAAGATTTTCATATTTACCTCCATTTATTATTTTAATAGTATTAGATTTCGTTATTAGAGTTATGATATTTCACAACTCTAATTACAGTATAGCGTTCACAATTTTGTTTGTCAATACCTAATATATATTTTCTAAGAAAATTTTTTATAAATAAACTTACAAATACATTTATTTTTATAAATTTAGTACATTTGATATTTACAATTAATTATGATATAATTTAATAAATCTTTCCATAATGGATTTTAAATAATATTTATTTACACCACTTTTTTAATCTATCCAAATTGGATTTTGTCTTTACCATACTCTTTTGTCAAGGTGAACCCGTGGTATTTCTCGTTTTTTCCTCAAAAATCCGAACTTCACTTTGGCAATTTAGGTTTGTCTTTACCATATTATAACATTTTCACTGTACCATAATCCGTACTTTGAATTTGATTTATAAAAAAGATAAAAGGCTCTCGATAAAAATTCGAGGGCCTTTGCTTTTTAAAATCATATTTCGTTATATATGTTGGAGTAATGTTTATAAATTATGATTTACCGGAATATTTTGCAAGGCAATTATAAAAGTTTGGTCAAACTTTTATAATTGTGACGGTAGGGTAAACAAAATTCATCTCCATTTTTAAATATTTAAATCATTCTATGCTTTTCCATCTGCCTGACAAATACCTTGCAAGATATGCTGCAGCACGAGCATACCAATCAACAAACATACCGAACCATATACCTAAAACGCCCATATCAAGAACCATAACAAGTATATAACTGCAAACTATTCTGAATATCCACATTGAAATCACACTTACACCGAGTGAAAAGTTTACATCTGTACACTTGCACAATTTGAGATATATTTCTTTATATATTCTAACATAATAAATGCATTTATTTAAATATACAGATGTATTTTTAGTATATTATTACTATTAAAAATTAGCCGCTTGTATATATAATACTATTCGAGATATTATATTATAAACTCTTTATAAATGTTGTTTTAAATCAAAGTTAATATTCACTAACTTCAATATTTGGCATTTTCTGCTATTTTTCAGTGTTTCCAACATTTTATAATTGATTATCAAAGATATAGTAAGTTATCCTTCGGTAAAAATTATAAGTAAGTAATTTGTATAAATGATATTATATATCTTGATGTATGTTAAAATTATAATCATCGTTAAACTTAGAGTTTAATATAAAACAGTTAAAATTTTCTTAAAAATTTTTATAATCTGAAATTAACGCTTGACAAATATTATCTGTAATGATATAATACTATTTGTTGCAGAGATAAGCGGATGTAGTTTAGTGGTAGAACTTCAGCCTTCCAAGCTGATCGTGTGGGTTCGATTCCCATCATCCGCTCCACAAAAGGTGCTGTAAAGAAACAGCATATTAAAAAGCCGAGATTCACGAAAAAGTGAGTCTCGGTGATTTTTTTGCTTGCATTGCTGAATATTGTATCCGGACAATAATCGGTCGTTACCCTTATTTGCATTGGCAGTTATCTTTGTTCCGTCTATGTAGATATGCGACATATCCTGCTTTCCTTAACAGCAAGGTGATTATTTAGATCAATATGATGAAAAACCTCGTTAAATGTATATACCGGATCAGAAATTTCTATTATTTTTTCAATTTCCGGTTATAATTTTAATTGATACGGTGTATAATGTACCTTGTTGATGTGGTTTTTCATTGATAGTAAATTATATCACAAAAACGACTGCATTCCTACCTTTCGATTAGAATGCAGTCGTTTTTTATTTGGGCTGTTTTTTACAGTTCCTTTTCTTAACGGTCGCCTCAAGTCCCGTTATTAATTTACTTGTAAAACAAAAAACAGATTAACAAAAAGCTAATCTGTTTTTATGGTGCGAGTGACGGAGTGAAAAAAATAAGTACACTTTCTGCCTCGTTTGATACGGCTTGTTAAATTTATAAATATCATCAACGCTCTCCCTAAAAACAGTCCACCGGACTGTTTTCTTAACGGTCGCCTTCAAGTCCCGTTATTAATTTACTTGTAAAACAAAAAAACAGATTAACAAAAAGCTAATCTGTTTTTATGGTGCGAGTGACGGGACTTGAACCCGTACGTCGTGAAACACACGCCCCTCAAACGTGCCTGTCTGCCTATTCCAGCACACTCGCAAATATTGTCTGTCGACAACGATAAATATTATATCACTGCTTACTTACTTTGTCAACAGATTTTTAAAAAAACTTTTAATTTTTAACAATTTTATTTTTTACAAAACACACCTCATGTTGACATTAATTTTAGAGTGTGATATTATCAGTTTGAAAATTTTTATAATAAATCAGGAGTATTATTATGAAAAAAGCAATTTTATTTGATTTAGACGGAACATTGTGGCACACAAGCGATGTAATTCTTCCTATATGGAACGAAGTTCTTAAAAAGCATCCAGAAACTCAAAAGCAAATAACGCTTGAAGAAATGAACAGCTATATGGGCAAAACTATTGAGCAGATTGCAAACATTATGTTGCCGGAGCTTAGTGAAGAAAACGGCGTAAACATTATAAAAGAATGTTGTGCCGTAGAAGTTCCGTATCTTGAAAAGTCAGGCGGTCATTTGTACGATAACCTCGAAGATGTGCTTAGCAAACTTTCCGAAAAATATTTTCTCGGTATAATCAGTAACTGTCAGTGCGGTTATATTGAATCATTTTTGAAAGCTCACAAACTCGAAAAATATTTTTCTGATTTTGAAATGTCAGGCAGAACCCAACTCACAAAAGGCGAAAATATCAGCCTTGTTATTAGCAGAAATAACATTGATTGTGCTTTCTATGTTGGCGACACTATCGGTGATCAAACAGCGTCAAAAGACGCAAAGGTGCCGTTTGTATTTGCCGAATACGGTTTTGGCAATACAGAAAATCCCGACTACACCATTCACAGTTTTTCCGAACTTTTAGAAATCAGCGATAAAGTATTTGCAGATTCCGAAAAATAATATTAATTATCTTTTACAGAATTATTCTCTGTTTTATCTTCGGTTTCGTTTTCTTTGACTTTGTAATAAATAATTGTCGGCTTGTGGGACTTACCGTTCTTTTTATTATGGTTAATATACATTATTACAAACACTACGGCAACAAGTGCAATTATGATTACAGCGGTTACAATTAATATAAATTCACGCATAAAAACATCCTCACATTTTTATTGATTAATTCAATTATAAATGTGAGGATGTAAATTTTTTAATGAATTATGTAGACGAAAAATTATTTTGTAAGAAAATAATTCATCATAGTAAAGCCTTTTTCAATATAGTTGCCTGTTTCTCTTGCTTCTTTTTCGCAGAATACTTTTACACCGCTGTTAATCTCATTTTTACTGTCATAAATAAGATACGGAACAGGAGTAGAAGTATGTGTACGGATAGAAAGCGGAGTCGGATGGTCAGGACATACCAAAACAGCAAAATCATCGTAACCCTTTAAAAATTCAACTACAGGACCGAGAATATGCTCGTCTATCATTTCAATAGCTTTTACCTTATTTTCAATTTCACCACGGTGACCGCACTCGTCAGGAGCTTCAACATGAATATATACGAGGTCTGCGCCCTTTTTAAACTCCTCAATAGCCGCCTTGCACTTGCCGTCAAAGTTTGTGTCGAGATAACCTGTTGCGCCGTCAACATCAACGCTGTTCATTCCTGCACAGATTGCAATACCTTTTAAGAGGTCAACGGCAGAAATCATACTGCCCTTTATACCGAATTTTTCACTGAAATTATCAAGTAAAGGTTTAGTACCCTCGCCCCAAAGCCAAATTGAGTTTGCAGGGCGCTTGCCTCTTGCTATTCTCGCCTGATTTACAGGGTGATCCTTTAAAAGGTCATAGCTCTTCTTCATAAGGTCATAAAGCTCGTCAACAGCCTCACCCTTTGGAATGTAATCTGTAATTACCTTGCCTGTAATATCGTGCGGAGGTGTAAGCACACCGGGATGCGGATTACCGTTGCTCCAAACAAGGCAATGACGATAAGATACACCCGGATAGAAACGGAATACATCATTTCCGAGTTTTTCCTGAATATACTCAATAAGAATCTTAGCTTCTTCCGAAGAAATATCATCGGCGCAATAATCAAGAATTGTTTTATTTTCGTAATCTTCATCATCTGAAAGAGTAACAAGATTACATCTTAAAGTTACATCTGTATCCTTTAAATCTATACCGATACTTGCAGCCTCAAGCGGAGAACGACCGCTGTAATATACGGCAGGCTCATAACCGAGTACAGAAAGGTTTGCTACATCGCTGCCGGGTTTTAAACCCTCTGCTACAGTCTTAACAATACCGACCTCAGCCTTTGCGGCAAGGCTGTCCATACAAGGCTTGTTTGCCTTTTCCATCGGTGTAGAATTTCCAAGTGCCTCGTTTGGCTCATCGGCCATACCGTCACAAAGCATTACCAAATATTTCACTTTTATCTACCTCTTTAATGATTATTTTTGCAATGTGCCAAGACTTGCACATTTGAGATATGCGTTAATAAATCCGTCAATGTCACCGTCCATAACAGCCTGAATATTACCGGTTTCGTATGAAGTGCGGTGATCCTTAACCATTGTGTATGGCATAAACACATAGCTGCGGATCTGACTGCCCCATGTGATTTCTTTTTGAACACCTTTAATGTCTTCAATTTTATCAAGGTGTTCTCTCTCTTTAATTTCCATAAGTTTTGAAATAAGCATTTTCATAGCCACATCACGGTTTTGATACTGGCTTCTTTCAACCTGACTTGCTACAACAATACCTGTCGGAATATGAGTAAGACGAACGGCAGATGAAGTCTTGTTGACTTTCTGTCCGCCTGCGCCGCTCGCACGGTAAACATCCATTTTGATGTCTTCGGGAGCAATATTTACTTCAATGTTATCGTCCATTTCAGGCATAACCTCAAGAGAGGCAAAACTTGTGTGTCTTCTGCCCTGCGAATCAAAAGGAGATACTCGTACAAGGCGATGAACGCCTGCCTCGCTCTTTAAGTAACCGTAAGCGTTTTCACCCTCAACAAGAAGAACGGCACTTTTAAGGCCCGCCTCGTCACCGTCAAGGTAGTCAACTTCTTTTACTTTAAATCCGTGAGCATCTGCCCAACGGTTGTACATTCTGTAAAGCATTTCCGCCCAGTCCTGAGCCTCTGTACCGCCCGAACCTGCGTGAAAAGTAAGAATTGCATTGTTCTTATCATATTCGCCTGTAAGAAGAGTTTGAAGTCTTTGCTTTTCAAGACTTTCTTTAACTCCCTCTGCCTCGTTTTCAGCCTCTTCAAGAAGCGAAAGATCCTCTTCCTCATTTGCAAGTTCAATCAAAGCACAGGTATCTTCATACTTAGCCACCAAAGCCTCGTAAGCCTCAACCTTACCTTTTAGTGTGCCTGTACGCTGTAAAACTTTTTGAGATTTTTCTACATCGTCCCAAAACCCCGGTTCGGTAGCTTTAAGCTCAAGCTGCTGAATTTCAGAAAGCATACCTTTCATACCGAGAGCGTCTGACAAATCGTCAATTTCAGGTTTAAGTGCCTGAACCTTTAACAATAATTCCTCAAATTGTACCATAAAATATACCATTCCTGTCTTAATTTGATATATAGCTCTAAAAATCAGATTACTATTTTACATACAATTTTATTATAGCAAATTAGCCGATAAATGTAAACTGTTTTTTATAATAAGGAATTTGCGTAAATAATTTATTCCCGCTTTCCCGCTGCATATTCTCCCGTATTAACATCAGCGTCTTTAAAATGTGCTATATAATTTTCAGGAATAAAACTTGCCGATAATTTATAATAAGAAAAACATTCGGTTTTGCCAAGATGTTTTTCCATTATTTCATTCATTACCGACTGCTGCGGCATTTCACATTTTTTTCAAAAAGCAAATGCACAAAAAAACATCATACCGGGTTGCGGCGCTTTTTCATTGAGATTTTATTGAAAAATCTTTTCTTCATTATCCGTCATTATATTTCTCCTATCTTATAATTATGTAATTATGTTTTATCTGTAATTTTTCCATCCTGCGATACAACAAGTTTGCCGTTTTTGATTGCGTTATCGACAGCAAAACCGACCGTTGTATCAATAAGCGTGCCTGTTCTTGTAAAACCGAACTTTTTGGCACTTTCTTTAATAAGGTCAGATTTTTGTATACCGCCTTGTTCGCTCAAAACTTGAATGACTGCATTTAATATTTCTTTTGAGGAAATATCGTCAATATTGCGCCTATTCTCGTTTTGCTCCGACACACGATAAACATTGTATTCATCAGGTTTTTGTTCGGGCTGCCATATGAATATCACTCCGTTGTCAGAGGTTTCGGAGTGCATTATTCTGCCGAGAATACCGTCAAGTATTGCCTCTGCCCTGTTACCCGAGCGAGAAATGCCGTAAGCCGAAAGCACACTTTTGTACAATGCTTTTTTACTTATCGGTGCTTGAACAGAGATAATTTTAAACATCAGCTTTTGAATTTCGACCCCTGCCGCTGCTGTATAAAAGCTTTCAGAACTTCCGAGAATTTGAGAATCGACTGTTTCGTACTTTCGCTGTCTTGTCTGTTCAATCTGTGTTGATGTATCAATTTTTTCAAATTCTAAATTTTGAGTTTTGTTTTGCTCTGAAATTTTTTGCTTGGTATTTTTGCCCGAAATCGCATTTTCAATTTCTGATTTAATCTTTTCAATTACACGAGCCGAATCATCGAGCCAATCAAGAGTCCATACACGCATAATTTTCCAGCCAAGACCTGCAAGCACATCGGGCTGTAATACAAATCTATCTTTAGATGTTGCGGAATTTTTGCAGTTTTCACCGTCGGCAAGAATACCGAGCAGATAACTGTCGGGATTTTTAGGGTCAACGATACCAATATCAATCCTGTATTCCGAACAACCGATATTGCAGTTCACCTTATAGCCGAGTTTTTCTATCTCTTTGGCAATTTCTTCAATAACTCTATTATCGTTATGAACAGAAACTTTGCCGTCGGGTATAACAATATTTCGGTTCTGTCCCGCAAATTTCAAAAAGCCTTTAAGCCCTTCAACGCCGAGTGCTCTTGTGCGTGACAAATCAATCTGCTCGGGAGTAAGAGTGGAATACACAATCATTTCCTGTCTTGCTCTTGAAATTGCAACATTAAGTCTGCGCCAGCCGCCGTCACGGTTAAGCGGGCCAAAGTTCATAGAAACTTTGCCGTCCTTATCGGGACCGTAGCCGACTGAAAACAGAATTACATCTCGCTCATCGCCCTGTACATTCTCAAGATTTTTAACAAATACGGGTTCTGCGGATTCGCTGTCGTATTTTTCAAGTTCGGGTTTTTTAGAAAATTCATCGGCAAGCATATCTTCAATTAAATTCTGTTGAATAATATTAAAAGTTACAACGCCGATACTCTTTGTACGCAGTTGTTCATCAGATAATCTGCGGATAATTTCATTTACCACAGCCTCTGCCTCGGCTTTATTCTGCTTTGTACCGCCTTTATCATAGTAGCCGTCAATGTGTACAAGTTTAACCGCCGACACTCTGTCGTTCGGCGACGGGAATGTATAAAGTTTATTATCGTAATACTTCATATTGCTGTATGCGATAAGACTTTCGTGGCGAGAACGGTAGTGCCATTTTAAGTACATCTGCGGCATTGAAATCGAAAGGCAGTCATCAAGCAAACTTTCGAGATCTTCGTTTTCTATGTTTTCTTCATCAATTCTGTTTGATTTAAAGAAACTTGTCGGCGGCAACTGATTAGGGTCACCGACTACCACAACATTTTCACCTCTTGCAATCGTACCGACAGCTTCGCTTGTCGGAAGCTGTGACGCTTCATCAAACACCACAAGGTCAAATTTAGGGAATGACGGGTCAATGTATTGCGCAACAGAAATCGGGCTCATAAGCATACACGGGCAAAGTCTGCGTAATAATGCAGGGATTTCGTTAAACAACTTTCTTATCGACATCATTCTGCCGTTGCTTTTTATCGCTCTTTTAAGAATACCGAGTTCGGAAGACGATGCACCCGCCGAACCCGAAACAGGCACTTGAGATGAAAGTTTAGCCACAAGTTCCTGAACAGTAAGTTTTGAATATTCATCAATTAATGCGTGGTATTCTTTTATAGTTTGCTCAAAGCTGTTGCTTCTGAATGTGCTCAAGCTCTCGTCAACAGAAATATATTTGAGTGCAAGCGCATAATACACATTGCATCTGAAAGCGTCAACTACATTTTCCTTATTAACAATACCGCTTTCAACCGCATTACAAATACACTCAAGCTGTTCATTTGCAAGCTGTTCACGCTTAGCGTTATATTCCGTAACCGCATACAATTTGTCAATATTCTTACTTATATTATTAAGAGTATTTCCGGTGCGGTCAAGCCAATTGTCGCTCTGCTCATTATCAATATTAACTTTGAAAATGTCGGAAAATTCATTCCATTTTAATATATAATTTTCTGCACAATTAACATCGTTTCCAAGCTGTGCAAGATTAATATTCTTAAAAGCATTCAATATTGTTCTGATTTCATTATAGTTATACACACTTATCGCATTGTAGACGGAATCGGTTTTATCAATTGACTGTTTAAAATCAGAACCTAATTCATTAAGTATATACCTAAGCTCATTACCGCAAGTCATATTATCATTGTGCAATTTATTAAAATTAATAAGTCGCTGATACCAATTGATAATATTTTCTTTGGTAACGGCATTTGGCATAACACAAAATGTTGCAACTTCTTTCAAAAGTTTTTTCTGTTTTGAATGTCTGCTAAGTATCCAACTTGATTGAGCGACATTCCATTCATTAAGAGCCTGAATACAGTTATATTCATAAATACCGCTTGTAAACACTTTTTCAATCTCTTGTTTTTCTCTGTTTTCGTTACAAATGCTTTCATAATAATTATTCAGCTTATGAGTTACCGCATTGTAATTATTTTCAAGAATAAGGCTTGGAGAAAAAGCCGAAGGAATAAGCAATGCTCTGCAAAGATTCAAAATGTTTTTGACTGATTTTTCACTTAATTCGGCATTGATATTAAATGTACCGAAAATTCTTTCAATGCACGATTTTGCATTATTATATAAATTAAGCAAATTTACACAATCCGAATACAGCTTTTCTCTTAACGGTATAGAATATTCCGTAAGAGAAATATTTTTAAGCGGGTTATTAACTATATCACCTACACCGTCAACAGAATTTTTATAACTTAAAATTAAGGATGAAAGCTGTTCTATTCTGTCATCATTAACAGTGTTAATAACTTCTTGCGGAATTGTTATTTTATTCTTAAATTCAGCACAGGTTTCATATTGTTCTATAGCGTCATACACGGAAATTCCGCTCTCGTGCTTTTTATGAAGTCCGTCAATTACAGAATTCATACTCACACGCATAGCTTTCAGCCTGTCTGCTGTTGCTTTGTATTTTTCGGGATGCTTTATTCTGCCGATTTCAAGTGATTTTTCGAGTTGAGAAAGCACACTGCTTTTGCTCGCCTTATTTGAGTGAAGTTCAAGGCAGAACGGAGCAAGACCGATATTTTCAAGTCTGTGTTGAACCACATTAAGAGCCGCCATTTTTTCTGCGACAAAAAGAACAGATTTACCGTGATAAAGCGCATTTGCGATTAAATTTGTAATTGTCTGCGACTTACCTGTTCCGGGAGGTCCGTGAAGTACAAAACTTTTTCCCTTTGCCGCCTCTGCAATGGCAAGCATCTGTGAAGAATCTGCGCTCAACGGTATTGCAAGGTCATCGGGTGCGATGCGTTCATCAAGTTCAGACACCGTCAGCGGATTTTCTTCCTGCTCAACAGTAATTTTCTTATCAATAAGACCTGCAACAACCTTATTTTGCATTAATTCGTCGGCACGGTTTCTAAGGTCACTCCACATTACAAACTGACCGAACGAAAACTGTCCCAAGCAAGCCGTATTCACAACATTCCAACGCTTTTTGTCAAGAATACAATTACGAACCGTATTGAAAACAAGCGGAATGTCCGTACCGTGCTCGTCCTCGGGCAGTGGGTCAAGGCTCGGTATTTTCAGTTCAAAAATCTGCCTTAAATACTCAATTAATGTAACATTAATCTGGGTTTCCTCTTGTCTGCTTCTCAATAAATAGCCTTTATTATGCGAACTTTTTACAAGCTCAACAGGAATCATAATAAGCGGTGCATAGCGTGGCTTTTCCGAAATATCGCTTTCGTACCACTTTAAAAATGCAAGTGCTAAGAAAAGTGTGTTTGAACCGTTTTCCTCTATGCTCGACTTTGTTGTTCTGTAAATATTTTTCAGAGTTTTTTCAAGTTCTTCGTCGTGCATAATCGCACAAAGTCTTTTGCTTTTAAACTCTTCGCTTGCAATATTTGTTGCAAGGTCATTTTCGTTTTCTATCTCATAAAGCCTTGCATCTCTAAGCGACGCCGTCCATTCGCTCGGCAATTCCCGTATTGAAAAAGATACTCCGTCTGCAAGGCTGTCCTCAAGAGCGGCAAGATCATGAGTTAAAATCGGCAAAGCGTTTTTGGTAATTCTGAAATTTAAAAGTGAGTTTCTCAAACTGAAATCGAGCAGCTTTCTCTCCCATATCTGTATTCTTGAAAGCGAACTTTCCTCATATCCGATTACACCTGTACCGCTTCTGTTAAGTTTCTTAGGTGCAGCTGCCTGATAATCAGAAACCGAATCAACCGTCCCGTCATAACCGCAAATACTGTTGCTATCTATTTTTTGCGGAATCGGTCGCAGTCCTCCCGCTCTTGCTCTTCTAACATCAACAGCACATATAAAATTTTCCGAATCTGACAGATTATTTTTTCCGTGCTTTACCGCTCTGTCAAAATCAATCTTTTCTCCCGCCGTAAAATCCGTACATTCAACGAGCAAAATATCTTCATTTCCGCTTACCGTTCGTTTGTCTATAGCCGAAAAATCATCAATTACACAATCGGCAAAAGTTTCCTCTTCAAGGCGGCAGCCGCAGTATGCGTGACCTTTTTTTATCATTATTAAAGGGAAAAGTCCTGCCGCCTCAAGACAAGACGCATATGTAACCGCAAGGTCAATGCAAGTACCTTGTTTCTGCTCAATTACAGAATAAGGAAGTCGCACACGCTGACCTGCTTTTTCAAAACTTGCAGGCGGATTATTATACACAATATTTTTTGACTGTAAAGCGGCATAAACAGCAGCCATTTGCAGTTTTACAACATCTGCATTGCGGCTCTGATAACCTGTTATGCTCGGGTCTTTTCCCCATTTCCTTAAATAATCGGTTGCAATTTTAAGGATGCCCGAGACAGCAGGATGATTAGGTGTTACAAAAGCCGCAATCAGTTCAGGCATTATATAGCAGCCGCTCCACTCATCATAGGCAAGCAAATCAATATTGTCACCGGTATTTACAAGTTCTTCTTCGCCGCATAAAAGCTGTACGCTGATCTGTGCAACAATTCTCTCTGTCAGTGAGAACAGAAACTCCGTAGATACTATAATATTAACAGGACTTACCTCAATTTCGGTATGCGGAGGTAAAACCTCAATTCTATGTGTAAACGGCTTTGCAAATTCAGGTTCAAAGGAAATTCTTAACATAATATCTTTAATTTCCTCATCGCTGTTATTTTTTATCGTTACGCTGCGCACAAGTGGAACATAGTTTTGCTGCATTGCAAAATTCATTGCTCCAAAGGTTACCACTTGTACGCTAACTTTATCATTCACAAGTAATCCTCCTTGCTCAAAAATTTTAACATTTTCATTATATCAGATTTACCAATTTATTACAATATTTTGTAAATAAATATATTCTTTTTGCGGTTAAATAATAAAATTCAGAGATTATATACATTTAAAATATTATAATAATTTATGGTTGCAATTAATAAGATTATTTGTTATAATTAGTTTGTATAAAAATACCCGGAGGCAAATATGGATTTTTATAAATATAAATGCCCTGTTTGTAACAAACAGTTTAAAGAGGGCGATGATATAGTAGTTTGCCCTGAATGCGGCACGCCGCACCACAGAGAATGCTACGAGCAAGAGGAACACTGCTTTTATCAGGATAAACATTCACAAAATTTTTCATTTGAAAATGATCAACCGGACAGTTCCGATGACTTTGAAGCTGATAAAGAGAGCGGCACAGACAATGAAGTAATCTGCAAAATTTGCGGTCATCCAAACGACAATACTTTGTTTTACTGCGAACATTGCGGAGCGCCTCTGTTAAAAGACAATCAACCCAAGAATGATTCCGTAAACGGAAATAATAATGTTCCGCCGGATATGAACGGTTTTCCTTTCGGTCAAAATCCGCAAAACGGCGGAATACCTTTTATTGCGTTTGATCCGATGGCAGGTTTTAAGGCAGACGAAAAAATGGCAGATAATGTAACCGCAGGTGAGGTTTCAAAATTTGTCGGCAAAAATACAAACTACTTTATGCGTGTTTTCGGTTCAATCTTAAGAACAAATAAATCACGATTCAGCTTTGTATCTGCTATTTTACCCGGTGCATATATGCTTTACAGGAAAATGTACGCAATCGGCATTGTTATATCGGTAATCGTGGTAGGATTGCTTGCAGGCACACTTATTATACAATCCACACCTGAATTTACAGAGGCATACAACATTTATATGGATAATTACTCTGCCATACTTCAAAGCGGATACAGCGGTGCTAATGTCGGCGATTTATTTGCCGGTATGTCCTCTACAAATCTTTTGTACTTTGCTGTTCCGTACATTCTCGGAACAATCAGATTTGCCATTATGCTTATCTGCGGTTTCAGAACAAACAGAATGTATTTTAAACACTGCATAAAGAAAATTTCATCAATTAAAAACTACGCTTCGAGTTTTGATAAAGAATCAGACGAAGAAGCAGCAACCACAAAGTCAAAAATTAACGAGCAGATTGAAAACAAGGGTGGCGTAAACCTTGCCATAGCAGTTGTGGCAACATTTGTATTTTTAGCAATCACTTATATGCCGCTGTTCGTTTAAAAACAAATATCGGAGGAAAATATGAAAATTACAAAAGCAGTTATACCTGCAGCAGGACTCGGCACAAGAGTACTTCCCGCGACAAAATCAATGCCAAAGGAAATGCTCCCGATCGTAGACAAACCGACCATTCAGTATATCGTTGAAGAGGCAGTTGCAGCCGGAATAACAGATATTCTTATCGTTACAAACAGAGGTAAAGGCATTATCGAAGACCATTTTGATGCATCCCCTGAACTTGAGGCAATCCTTGAAAAAAGCGGCAAACTTGATTTTCTTGAAACAGTAAGAGGTATTTCAAATCTCGCAAATATCACTTTCATTCGTCAGAAAGAAATGAAGGGTTTAGGCCACGCTATTTTAAAAGCAAAGTCTTTTGTAGGTAATGAACCTTTCGCCGTACTTTTCGGCGACGGCGCAATCGTAGGCGAAAAACCAGCCATAGGTCAGCTTATTGAACATTACGGCGAGTTTGGCAAAGGTGTTGTCGGCGTTAAAAAAGTTGATGCAAAAGACATTCATAAATACGGTTCACTCAAGGTAGAGCATATTCATGATAATGTATTCAAATGCACAGATATGAAAGAAAAACCGCAAACTCCGGAGGAAGTTCTCTCACTTTACTCTATCATAGACAGATGTGTTCTTCCGTCAGAAATTTTTGAAATTCTTAAAAGAACACAGCCGGGCATAGGCGGTGAAATTCAGCTTACAGACGCAATGCGTGAAATCGCTGTTACAGACGGTATGACAGCCGTTGAATTTGAGGGCAGAAGATACGATATGGGCAATAAATTCGGTATTCTTCAGGCTCAAATCGAAGTAGGTCTTGAACATCCCGAAACTAAAGACCAATTAAGAGAATACATAAAAGAACTTGCAAAGACATTATAATAAGCTGTCTTGACATAATATAATTAAGCTAAAGCACAAAACAGACATTTCCAACTTTTGAGAAATGTCTGTTTTTTATTTGTTTTTATTCGGTTTATTAAACAATATTTATAGTTTTGTACATTAATAGATACAGTAACCAAAATTAGTGGTTGAATTATTTTAAACTTGCGTTATAATATGATAAACAACACAATATCTATTAAGATATACGATATAGTTTAATTAAAATTCTATCGGTATAGTAATCGGGCGGCGCTTTTCAAAGATAGTATACGACTTAAATCCGCACTTATGTGCAAGTCTTATTCCCTCTTCTATTCCGTTTCCGACAGCAGTGCTTGTGTGGGCATCACTTCCGACAGTGATAAGCTTTCCGCCGAGTTCACGATAGCGCTTTAGCTGAAATTCATCGGGCAAAGTTCTGCCGATGGGTTTGAATAAACCCGAAGTATTAATTTCAAGAGCTTTATTGTTTGAAATCAGTGTTCTGTATATATCGTCAATAACATCTTGATAAGGTGTAAGGTCGGGATATTCCCCTGTTGTTTCAAAAATATATCTTAAAGGATATGTAAGATGAGCAAGGCTGTCAAAGTCACTGAAGGTCGCTGTTTCTGCAAGTTCATTAAAGTATAGTTTCAAAATTTCGTAAATATTACAATTATTAAAGTCGATAAAATAGAAATCTTCCATATTTTTTAAATTGTGCAAAGACGCTAAAACAAAGTCAAAATCGCCAAAAGAAAGCGCTTTTTCGGTACATTCCGGATCGTGCATAGGCTCGCCGAGCTCTATTCCGCATAAAACCTTGAGTTTTTGTCTATATTTTATCTGTGCGTTTTTGGTTTGCAAAAATGACAAAGGTATTCTTTCGTTAAAATCTCCGAATTCTTTGTTATAGCCAAACTTGATAAAAGGTGCTTCGCAATGGTCGGTAATTGCTATTGCGTAAAATCCCTTATTTAGGGCAGATTTACACATTTCTTCCACTGTACTTTCAGCGTCAAAAGAATTGTTTGAATGAGTATGAACATCACATAAAATCATAGTTATCAAGCCTCCGTAATAAATAATACCATATTCGCCAAATTTATGCAATATAAGGCTTTACTTTCTTAGATTTTAGTTATATAATAAGGTAATGATAATAAACAATCATATAATTCTTTTATAATTCTTTTGCAGGAATAAAATTAAAATCTTGCAAATACGGAGGTAACTTATGAAAGCTATAATTACAGTAATCGGTAAGGACACAGTCGGAATACTTGCAAAGGTATCAGCCGCTTGTGCTGCTGACAACGCAAACATCGTTGAGGTAACACAGAGCGTTCTTCAGGATATGTTTGCAATGGTTATGCTTATTGAATTCAATGAAGATAAAATTGATTTTGAAAAGTTAAGAACCGACCTTGACGCTGTCGGAGAGGCTACTGCAACTAAGATTCATGTAATGCACGAAGATATATTCAATAGTATGCACAGAATTTAATTTGCCCTTAAATATGGATTGAAAGGATAAACACCTATGCTCGAAACAAAAGATATACTTGAAACTATCAATATGATTGATAACGAAAATCTCGATGTAAGAACAATTACAATGGGCATTTCACTTTTAGACTGTATTGATGACGATATTGACAAAGCCTGCACAAAGGTATACGACAAAATCTGCCGTTCTGCCAAAGACCTCGTAAAAACAGGCGAGGATATCCAGAGGGAGTACGGTATTCCTATTATAAATAAGAGAATTTCAGTTACCCCTATCGCAATGGTAGCTGCACCATGCCAGAGTAAAAAGGTAGTAAAATTTGCTCACGCACTCGACAAAGCCGCAAAAGAACTCGGCGTAAACTTCATCGGCGGTTATTCCGCTCTTGTACAAAAAGGTTTCGCAAGCGGTGACTATGCGCTTATAGAGAGTATCCCCGAAGCACTTGCAACTACCGATTTTGTTTGCTCTTCGGTAAATATCGGTTCAACAAAAGCCGGTATTAATATGGATGCAGTCAAAATGATGGGTAAAACTGTAGTTCAGGCTGCTCAAGCTACAGCAGACCGTGATTGCATCGGCGCTGCAAAGCTTGTAGTATTCTGTAACGCTCCTGAAGATAACCCGTTTATGGCAGGAGCTTTCCACGGTGTCGGCGAGGCTGATACCGTTATCAATGTCGGTGTTTCGGGACCGGGCGTAGTAAGAGCTGCTCTTGCAAAGGGCGGCGAAGGCAAAAATATTGCCGAAATCGCCGATATGGTTAAGAAAACCGCATTTAAAATCACAAGAATGGGTCAGCTTGTAGCAAAAGAAGCAAGCAAAAGACTTTGCGTTCCTTTTGGTATCGTTGACCTTTCACTTGCACCTACACCGGCAGTCGGCGATAGTGTTGCACATATTCTTGAAGAAATGGGACTTGAAGTATGCGGATGTCACGGTACAACTGCTGCTCTTGCTCTTCTTAACGATGCTGTTAAGAAAGGCGGCGTAATGGCTTCGTCACATGTTGGCGGACTTAGCGGCGCTTTCATTCCGGTATCGGAGGATGCAGGTATGATTTATGCAGCTGAAAACGAATATCTCGACATAACTAAACTTGAGGCTATGACAGCCGTATGTTCAGTTGGTCTTGATATGATTATTGTACCGGGTGACACAAGTGCCGAGGTTATCTCTGCAATTATTGCAGACGAAGCAGCTATCGGTATGGTAAACACTAAGACAACCGCTGTAAGACTTATTCCCGCTATTGGTAAAAAAGCAGGCGAAACACTTAACTTTGGCGGACTTCTCGGCTACGGTCCTGTAATGCCGCTAAGAAAAGGCTCACCGGCTGAATTTATCAACAGAGGAGGAAGAATTCCTGCACCGCTTCAGGCTCTCAAGAACTAATTTCAGGGGGTGATTTTTTGAAGGATATGATTAAACAGATTGTTGAAGCAGACGCTGAGGCAAAAGCCTTCGATGAAGAAAATCAAAAAAACAAAGAAGCTCTTGCCAAAGAGATTGACGCTCAAGCAAAGGTAATCTACGATTCCTATATGTCAAAAGCTGACGAAACCATTGAGCGCCAGAGTGCTTATATTGACAAGGACATCAGACATCAGTGGCAGGATACTCGTCAGAAGCATAAATCTGTTTTAATTAAACTTAAATCTGATTTCGAGGCAAATGCTGACAAATGGTCAGATGAAATTGCTAAACGAACTATCGGATAACTATCCATTTATTAAGCATATTATTTTAAAGGAGGTGCGAAAGCTGTGTCTTCCACTTCGTTTGCGGTGCTTGCAAAAGCAAGAGCAAAGTTTGGTAAAAGACTTACCGAAAAGGACTACAACAGTTTGCTTAACTCAAACAGTGTTGCAGAAGTAATGTCTTATCTTAAGTCATATACGCACTATGCGGAGGCATTGCGTGATATAAATGAGCGTGATGTTCACCGTGGCAGACTTGAGGTTCTTTTAAGGCAGCATCTTTTCTATGAGTTTGACTCGCTTTGCAGATATGATTCCCAGATGAGCACCGGCTTTTCAGCTTATGTTATAAGCAGAACCGAGATTGAACAGATAATGCGCTTTCTCACTTTGCTGAATACTTCATCTACTGAAAAGTTTATTTATCAGTATCCGACATATTTTGCAAAACACACGGAGATTGATTTGCAGAAACTTGCGCTTGCAAGAAATTACGATGAATTTCTCACCATTTTGAGCAATACAAAGTATTCTCAAATATTTGAAAAATACAAGCCCGACGAAAACAATCTTTTGCCTATATCGGATATTGAAAATGATCTTTATACTTTTGTTTTCTCCAACCTCAAAAAGGTAATAAAGAGCAAAACAAAAGGCACTGAAAGAAAAGAGCTTATGGAGCTTTTTACCGTAATCAACGATTACAATAATTTCTCCCGTGTACTTCGTCTTAAAAAGTATTATAACCTTACACCGGAGCAAATAAAAAACAACCTGCTCTACCCTTTCTCAAGCATCAGTGAAAAAACTCTCGACAGAATGTGCCGTGCGGAATCCTCCGGAGAAGTATTCTCCGTAATGCAGGAAACTCACACCGGTAAGTTGATTGAGCAAATAGGTTATGTTTACGCAAGTGACATCAGCCCAAGAGTAAAATACAAACTTGCAAGAAAGAATATGTATTTCTCAAACAATCCTTCTGTTGTGATGATTTCATATATGTTCGTTGCCGAAACCGAGCTTATGAATATTATAACCTTGATTGAAGGTACACGATATAAACTTGATTCTAAAAAAATACAGTCCCTGCTTATCGTTTAGTAAGCAGTACCACTAACAAAGAGGTGATTTTATTTGGCTGTATCAACCATGCAAGCTGTTAATATAATCGGCTTTATGGATGAGATTGACGATGTTATTACCGTTTTGGGAGAATCGGGAGTTTTTCATCCCGATGATGTGTCTGTTTTTTACAACAATACCCAAGGCTTTTCACATCTTCAGACCAAAAATATTTATGCCGAACATCTCACTAACCTCAAGGCTTCATTAGGACTTACAAAAAGGCAGTTCCCGCTTGTTGATGTAAGCAATTTTAATCCGACATATCAGGATATTCAATTGTTTTGCAATAAGATTTGCGATGAACTAAACGAGCTTGTTGAAGACAGAGATTTTGCCGCCGAGCAATTGCTTGAGGCAAAACAAAATCTTGACGAAACAAAGCACTTTGTCGGACTTGACATTGAAATAGAAAAGCTGCTTGAGCTTAAATATGTAAATGCAAGATTCGGAAGACTTCCTAAGGACAGCTATGTAAAACTGGAAAATTATAAGGATGACCCTTATATTGATTTTTCGGTGTGTACAGAAGATAAAGCTTATTATTGGGGCGTTTATCTTGCTCCAGCTGATAAGACAGAAGAAATTGACAGAGTTTTTTCAAGTCTTTTCTTTGAGAGATGCGACATAATCGGTGTTAATTCAACGCCAACTCTGCATATGAAAAAACTTACGGCACTTATTCCCCACCTTGAGGATGTTTACAAAGATACCGAAAAGCGTATTGACGATTATCTTTCTATTAACAAAGAAAGAATTTTAAAATATTTGTCAAAACTTGAAGAACTTTCTTTGTACTCAACTATAAGAACTAAAGCTTTGCAGTACAACAAGAGCTTTATTATTGTAGGCTGGGTGCCGACCGAGTTTGCAAAACAGCTTAAAAAACGACTTTGCAAACACAGAAGCGTTACAGTTGAATTTTCAGACGCAAAGAACGAGATTAAAAAATCTCCGCCTGTTAAACTCAAAAACTGTTTCCTTGCACGACCGTTTGAGTTTTATACTTCAATGTACGGCGTGCCAAAATACAATGAAATTGACCCGTCACTTTTTGTTGCAATAACTTACATTATTATATTCGGTATTATGTTTGCCGATGTCGGTCAGGGTATCTGCCTTACTGTTGTAGGTATATTGATGTATAAAATCAAAAAGATGGCAATTGGTAAAATACTTGCACCGTGCGGTATTTCATCTGCATTCTTCGGACTTGTATTCGGCAGTGTGTTCGGATTTGAGCATTTGCTCGACCCCATGTACAAAGCTCTCTTCGGACTTGAAGAAAAGCCTATTGAGGTAATGAGCTCCGAAATGGCAACAAAGATTATTCTTGTAGCCATAGGCATTGGCGTATTCCTTTTAATTACCGCAATGGTCCTCAATGTCTACACATCAATCCGTCAAAAGGATTATGGCAGAGCATTGTTCAGCACGAGCGGTGTGGCAGGTATAATTTTCTACAGCGCAATAGTATTCGGTATTGCAGGTCAGCTTTTGTTCGGACTTCCCGTATTCAACGCTCCGTACATTATATTCCTGATTGTAATTCCGTTTATCTTAATTTTCTTTGCCGAGCCGCTTGGCGGATTGGTAAACAAAGAACCTGACTGGAAACCGGAAAGCTGGAAGGACTACATTGTTGAAAATATTTTTGAATCAATTGAAGTTCTTTTAAGCTATGTAACAAACACAATGAGTTTCTTGCGTGTAGGCGCATTCGTTCTTGTTCACGCAGGTATGATGATGGTTGTATTTGTTCTTGCCGAAACCGCAGGTCCTATTGCCTACTGGCCAATTGTTGTAGTAGGTAATGTTATAGTAATGGTACTTGAAGCTCTCCTCGTAGCAATTCAGGTATTAAGACTTGAATACTATGAGCTTTTCAGCCGTTTCTATTCAGGCGAAGGCAGACCATACGAACCTGTCAAGCTAAAACTTACACAAAACAGTTAAGTTGAAAAACTTAATTATATATTTTATTGTTTATTTATTTTTGGAGGTAAATCATTATGAGCATCTTAAATTTAGTTATGTTGGCACTCCCTGTTGTATTTCTTGTAGCATCAGTAGTTGTAGCTGTAAAGGCTTACGAAAAAGGTCATAACAGAAAGAAAACAGTTTTAATGCAGATTGCTTCATTCGCAGCAGTATTTGCAATTTGCCTTCTTTGCCCAATCGTAGCAGGTGCAGCAGATGCAAACACAGTTTCAGAGGCAGTACAGGTTGCTCAGCAGTCATCTAAGAGCTTTGCATATATCGGCGCAGCTATCGCAGTTGGCCTTTCATGTATCGGCGGTGGTATTGCCGTAGGTAACGCAGCTCCTGCAGCTATCGGCGCAACAAGTGAAGATCCAAAGGCATTTGGTAAAGCAATCATCTTCGTTGCTCTCGGTGAAGGTGTTGCCCTTTACGGTATGCTTATCTCAATCTTGATTCTCTTCAGCTAATTGAAGAAATAAAGGATATGACGAAAAATGAAATTTTTTCTTATAAGCGATAATGTTGATACTAAAATGGGTATGCGTTTTGCAGGTATTGACGGTGTAGTTGTTCATACGGAACAAGAGGTTACACGAGAGCTTACTAAGGCTATGGAGAGAGAAGATGTGGCTGTTATTCTTATGACAGAAACTCTTGTTTCTCTCTGCCCTGACCTTATCTATGACTTAAAGCTCAACCGCAAAAAGCCTTTGATTGTAGAAATCCCCGACCGTCATGGCAACGGACGCACCAAAGACAGTATCACAAAATATGTTCAGGACGCTATTGGCGTAAAACTCTGAATGAGCTGAGAGGTTATTAATATGGAAAATACCACAAAAACCGATAACTTTTTGCAAGCCATACAAAGATACACCGAAGAACAAAAGTCTATTGCCAATACTGAAGTTGAGCTTTTAAAGGAAGAAAAACTCAAAAAAGCCGAAGAAAACGGCAAGCGTGACAGCGAACGCTACATACAGCAGCAGCTTGAAGCTAAAAAGTATGTAGAAACAAGCAAACTTGCCAGACTTGTTCAGGAAAGTCAGAAAAAACTCTTTAGAGAAAGAGCAAAAATGACTGACGAAGTATTTGAAATGGCTGCACAAAAGCTTATTAAATACACAGAAACCAAAGAATATAAATTAAAACTTGTTGACAGTGCAAGACAGATTGCAGAACTTTTTGACGATAACCGTTGTGTTGTTTATATAAATGAAAAGGATATGAAGTATTCAACAGAAATCCTTGCCGCATTCCACGGAATGGCTGAACTTGTTAAAGACAACTCAATCAAAATCGGCGGTCTTAAAGGCTACTGCAAATCAATGAGAATTGTTGCCGATGAAACACTCGACACAAAACTCTCTGCACAGAGAGAATGGTTTATTGAGAACTCAGGTCTGAGCGTTCTTAACTAATTGACCTTCTTGATTTTATCCGAAAGAAGATGGTAATACAAATGGAAAATAATGTTATTTATGGAATTAACGGACCTGTTGTTACCGTAAAAGATGCTGATTGCTTTGAAATGATGGAAATGGTTCATGTAGGTGAACAGAACCTTGTCGGTGAAGTAATCGGTATAACTTCTGATTTTACCACAATTCAGGTATATGAAGAAACAACCGGTCTTAAACCGGGAGATGTTGTTACAGGTACAGGCGCACCTATGAATGTACTTCTCGGACCGGGAATTATTGATAATATTTTTGACGGAATTGAGCGTCCTCTTAAGGCTATTGAGGAACAGGCAGGCGCTTTCATTGACAGAGGTGCATCTGTTTCTTCTCTTGATGACAAAAAGCTCTGGAATGTTACAATGAAAGTAAAGGTTGGCGACAAACTCGAGGGTGGTCAGATTTATGCTACACTCCCCGAAACACCAATCATTGAACACAGACTTATGGTTCACCCTGAACTTTCAGGCGTTGTTACCAAGGTTATGCCTGACGGTCAATACAAGCTTTTTGACACAATTGTTGTTATTAAAGATGATAACGGCGTTGAGCACAACCTCACACTTTGTCAAAAATGGCCTATCAGAACCGCTCGTCCTGTAAAGGACAGACTTGCATCTTCAATTCCGCTTATTACAGGTCAGAGAGTTATTGACTCTCTCTTCCCTATTGCTAAGGGCGGTACAGCCGCTATACCGGGCGGTTTCGGTACAGGTAAAACTATGACACAGCACCAGCTCGCAAAATGGTGCGACGCTGATATTATTATTTATGTAGGCTGCGGTGAGCGTGGTAACGAGATGAGCCAGGTACTCGAAGAATTCTCTGAACTTATCGACCCTAAGTCACAGCGTCCTATGACAGACAGAACCGTTCTTATTGCCAACACATCAAATATGCCTGTTGCAGCCCGTGAGGCATCAATTTACACAGGTATCACACTTGGCGAATATTACAGAGATATGGGTTACCATGTTGCTATGATGGCTGACTCAACTTCTCGTTGGGCCGAGGCTCTTCGTGAGATTTCGGGCCGACTTGAGGAAATGCCTGCCGAGGAAGGTTTCCCGGCTTACTTGCCTTCACGACTTGCCGAGTTCTATGAGCGTGGCGGCCGTGCGGAAGTTCTTTCAGGCGGTGAGGGTTCTGTAACACTTATCGGTGCGGTTTCTCCGCAGGGTTCAGACTTCTCCGAGCCTGTTACACAGAACACAAAAAGATTTACCCGTTGTTTCTGGGCACTTGATAAGTCGCTTGCTTATTCAAGACATTATCCTGCTATTAACTGGATGAACAGCTACAGCGAATACTTTAACGACCTTGACCCTTGGTTTGAAGAAAACCTCGGTAAAGACTTTATTGAGTATCGTAACAGAATCAGCGCACTTCTTCAGGAAGAAAGTTCGCTTATGGAAATCGTAAAACTTATCGGTTCCGATGTACTTCCTGATGACCAGAAACTTGTCATTGAAGCTGCAAGAGTAGTTCGTGTAGGTTTCTTACAGCAAAATGCTTTCCACGCTGATGATACTTATGTTCCGCTTGAAAAGCAAAAACTTATGATGAAAACAATTCTTCACCTTTACGATAAGGCTAAGAAGGTTGTTACCAAGGAAATTCCTATTTCAAAGGTTATTGAGCTTGGTTTGTTCGATAAACTTACAAAGATGAAATATGATATTCCTAACAGCAAGCCTGAACTCTTTGATGAATATATCAAGGAAATTGATGAAAAGCTTGACTCAATTATGTAAGGAGGAAACGCACAATGATTATAGATTATGTCGGCGTTAAAGAAATTAACGGCTCACTCATAGTTCTTGACGGAGTAAAAGGCGTTTCCAACGAGGAAATTGTTGATATCCGCCTTGATAACGGCACAGTAAGACAGGGCCGTGTCGTACAGATTGAGGGCGAAAAGATTGTTGTTCAGGTATTTGAGGGCACAAGAAGAATCAGCCTTACAAATACAAGAACAAGACTTACAGGTCACCCAATGGAAATGCCTCTTTCTCCTGAAATTATCGGTCGTGTACTTGACGGTGCAGGCAGACCTATTGACGGACTCGGAGATATTTTCCCTGTAAAGCGTGCTAACATTAACGGCACACCTATCAACCCTGTTTCAAGAATTTATCCTAAGAACTACATCAACACAGGTATTTCTACCATTGATACACTTATGACACTTATCAGAGGTCAAAAACTTCCTATCTTTTCAGGTACAGGTATGAAGCACAATGACCTTGCGGTGCAGATTGTTCGTCAGGCAAAAATCAGCGGTGCAAATGCTAATAACTTCTGCGTAGTATTCGCAGCAATGGGTGTTCAGAAAGATGTTGCCGAATACTTCAGAAAGAGTTTTGAAGAAAGCGGTGTACTTTCAAGAGTTGTAATGCTCTTAAACCTTTCGAATGACCCGATTATCGAAAGAACACTTACTCCAAGATGTGCTCTTACTATTGCCGAGTACCTTGCGTTTGAGCTTGAGATGCATGTTCTTGTTATTATGACAGATATGACCTCATATGCCGAGGCTCTTCGTGAGTTCTCATCATCAAAGGGTGAAATTCCTGCAAGAAAAGGTTACCCGGGCTATCTTTATTCAGACCTTGCATCACTTTATGAGCGTGCAGGTATGATTAAAGGCAAGAACGGTTCTGTTACACAGATTCCTATTCTTACAATGCCTAACGATGATATTACTCACCCGATTCCTGACCTTACAGGTTACATCACAGAGGGTCAGATCGTACTTGACCGTTCATTACAGGGACAAGGTCTTTATCCGCCTGTAAGCGTTCTTCCTTCACTTTCCCGTCTTATGAAGGACGGTATCGGTGAGGGTTATACAAGAGCAGATCATCAGGCACTTGCAAACCAGCTCTTTGCATCATATGCAAAGGTAATTGACGCTCGTTCACTTGCATCTGTTATCGGTGAGGAAGAACTCTCCCCTATCGACAAGAAATATATTGAATTCGGCAGACTGTTTGAATCAAAGTTTGTTAATCAGGGATTCAACGAAAACAGAAGTATTGAACAGAGCCTTGACCTCGGTTGGGAATTACTTTCTACACTTCCGAAATCAGAACTTGACCGTGTTGACGATCAGATTCTTGACAAGTATTATGTTGAGAAATAACCGTCAGAAAGGAGTGCTGAGCATTTATGGCTGTACAGGCTGTACCTACAAAAGGTAATCTGATGAATACCAAAAAGTCGCTTGCTCTTGCCAAAAACGGCTATGAACTGCTTGACCGTAAGCGTAATATTCTTATAAGAGAAATGATGACGCTTATCGACCACGCCAATGCAATTCAGGAGAAGATCGACAATGCATATGAAGAAGCTTACATAGCACTTCAGACTGCCAATGTTACAAACGGCTTTTGCGATGACCTTTCAAACACGATTCCTGAAGAAGACTCATTAAAACTTGATTCAAGAAGTGTAATGGGTGTTGAAATTCCGATTCTCACCATTGACGAGAAAAAACCTCAAACCTACCTGCACTACGGACTGCGACTTACAAACTCAGGTATTGATAAAACTTACGAGAAATTCACCGAAGTTAAGTATCTTACCGCAGAGCTTGCTGAGATTGAAAACAGTGTTTACCGTCTTGCGGTTTCAATCAAGAAAACACAGAAGAGAGCCAACGCTCTTAAGAACATTATGATTCCTAAATTTGAAGAAACCGTAAAGTTTATTTCCGATGCTCTTGATGAAAAGGAAAGAGAAGAATTCAGCCGTCTTAAGGTTATTAAGAGAACAAAACTAAAAAGAGCACAGGCTGAAAAAGAAAAACAAACACAAGCAGAAAATGCTTAAAAAAATCCCACTCTGAAAAAACAGAGTGGGATTTTACTATTTTAAGGGAAATTTTTATCAATAGTTGAATAAATTATGGTTTTGCAGAATGTCGGTCAGGCATTGAAATTTAACTAACGCTAAATTATCCGTCCAAAAAACAAAAAAAAGTTTACTCAATTTTTTCAAAAATTGCGGGTTTGGGCAGCGCCCATAAAATCTTCCGATATTACAATTCTTC
>ENA-UESC01000365-UESC01000365.1-human-gut-metagenome-genome-assembly--contig:-NODE-365-length-44396-cov-42.612153_pt1 | contig 44396 bp, 82 predicted proteins | sample MGYA00242998_ERZ507999 | MGnify/ENA primary metagenome ERZ507999 (study PRJEB26167, sample SAMN06115465) | human gut metagenome | host: Homo sapiens | place: China:Hubei | collected 2016-04-27... | reverse complement strand
ATATAAGCGTGTCAAGGCAATTAAATATCTTCTGAAAGTCCGTCTTGGTGAGGGGCTAGGTTTTTTGTACCCTTCACGCCTCTAAGTATATTAGAGTTTGCCCTAAAAGTCAAGAACTATTTTCGCGTTTAGTCTATTTTTTTAAGGTGCCGTATATGCTCGATAAAATCAAAGCGCTATGCAAGGAAAAGAAAACTTCTATATCCAAACTGGAAAAACAGCTTGGATTTGGTAATGGTGTCATCGGCAGATGGGATAAGTCTGTTCCGAGCTATGAACGACTTGCTGCAGTTGCTAACGCGCTTGATGTGCCGGTTGCCTACTTGACCGGCGAAGCCGACGACCTGTCTGCGGGCATAAAAAAAGACCCCATCCCGAAGGATGGGGCGGTGAGCCAGGAAAAGCAGCTGCTGCTTGATATGATCGATGGGCTTTCTGACGAGCAGAAAGAACTTCTGGCACTATCTAAAAAAATGAGCGACGATGAACTCAAAAGGTTCATCGCCGCCATGAAAGCTATGTTGGGGGAATCGATGTGAGGGATTTTATCGCCAAGTTTGTCGAAAATTACGTTTCCGTGCCAGACCTTGTAACCGGTCTGCTTGTTACGGCAATCGGGGGAATCGCCACTTTGATACTTCGCGCAATCTGGAAGTGGATTAAAAGTTTGCAGCAAGACAAAAGGAAGCTTCGATCGGTCTTGCAATACGTGACATTGTTCATAGCTTTTACGTACTCTGGTGGAATAGGAATATACATCGGCATAAATCGTAACAGAACGTTTTGCGTGATTTACGGCGTTGTACTAATCGTATACTTCGCAGTGCGTCTGTCAATTCTTGTGAAGTCGCTTATTGATGAACCTATAGATTCCCGTCAAGATGATCTTCCAGCCGTGGTAGATTCCAATTGTGACAGCGGTTCTAATAAATGAATCTACCCATCCGTTTTCAACTAAATAATCGAGCATCTTTTTCTCCTTTCAGTCGTTTTGCATACTTATCATATAGCATTATATCACAGTTTGGTGTCAAATACTACTTTTTTGCATGGGACACCATCCGGTGTATGATGTAAGTCCAGAACGAGCCTTCTGAGCGCCTTGATCTGCGCGCCGCTTAACCTCGAAATCAGTACCAGCGCCTCGGCTTCTAATTTCTTTCTCTCAGTCGTTCGTTCCTTCATGTCCTGGTTCCTCCCTTTCATCCATAATTTTCTCCATTTCCGTCAAATTTTAGGTTTCTTTTTCGTGCAGATTTAGCGTTGAGACTGTCAAACTCTGGTGGTAAAATCGTAGTATCAGATCAAATTTTGGCTATGAGGTAGTTTGTAATGAAAAGAATACTTGTGCTTTTTCTAGCGCTGCTTCTTATGACCGGCTGCACAGCAAAACCCACGAAGGACGAGTCAGAAAAAGCGGCGGTTCAAGAAACGATTGCTGTTTCAGGCTCAAAGGATGCGGCTTCGCCCGAAGCGCCGGAGCCCGAAGAGCCGATTGTTCAGGAACAGCCCGAGGTTCCCATTGCGCCCTCGTTCGATGAGCCAGTTACAGAAACAACGTCACAGAAATCATCCGGTGTATACGTTGGAAGTGTTGACTCGGATAAATACCATAATCCTAGTTGCCGCTTTGCAAAAGAAATCCTCCCAGAGAACGAAATCTGGTTCGATAGCATAGAAGATGCGCAGAATTCTGGGTATTCACCTTGTGGAGGCTGCCACCCTAAATAATATTATAGCGCAATGTTTACACCCAAAAATAGAAAAGAGGAAAATAAGATGGACACTGTAGAAAGACCCGTTCCAACCGAAAATCAAAAGTTTTGCAAATTTTGTGGTGCGATCATCGACAAGGACTGCGTGATTTGCCCGAAATGTGGAAAGCAAGTTGAAGAATTAAAGTCCGCGCAGCCGAACGTCGTAATCAATAACACGAACACAAATGCGAATGTGAATACTATCCGCGGGTATGGTCGTCCGAAGAACAAATGGGTTTCATTCTTCCTTTGCCTTTTCTTCGGCATGATCGGTGCGCATAAATTCTATGAGGGCAAAGTTGGAACAGGAATCCTGTATCTCTTTACACTTGGGTTGTGCGGGATTGGATGGGTCGTTGACACTATCGCAATCTTGCTGAAGCCGAATCCTTATTACGTCTAACTCATAAATTTAGAGTTCTGCCACTGCTCCCGCTTTTCGCCGCCTACATCCGAGACGCAGGAAAAAAGCATGGGCGCTCCTTTGATGTAGTCCAGGCTCAGACTGTGGACGTCTTTGAAAAGCGCCCCGTCTACGATGATGTTTACTTTCCCGTTTTCAAAGCGAATATTGATGCTCTGCATTTGGTGTACCTCCATATTTTAGAACGTTCGTTCAATAATTTCAATTTGGAATCTTCCACAAAGAACACCTTGCATTTTCTTCGTCCGGTAACCCTCGTAAGCGGCAATTATGGGACAAACTATTTTGTATAATGGAATGTTTAAGATCGCCCCACCGTTGCTCCACCGGCGGTGGGGCTTTCTTGCGCGCCTGTAACCAGCATAGCAAAGTGGGTAGAAATGTCTACCCTCAAATTGGTAAAACCATACCCATAGCAGAAGAATCAGCGAAATATATGTGAAAATGGAGGTATATCATGTCGGCAATTCAGGAACTCGCCCCATATATTTCTGCATATCAGTGGAACATCAAGCGGGCGAAGGAAGATCAGCATTACACCATTGACAGGCTTGTTGAAGAATCCGGCGTTTCCAGATCGGCTGTGACGAAGCTCTGCGCTGGTACGCAGCAAGACCCGAAACTGTACAATTCTGCCGCGCTGTGCCGCGTTCTCGGGCTGTCGCTGGATGAGCTGTTCGGGCTTGTCCAGCCCGCAGAAAGCCCGGAAGAACTGGCCGAGCAGATTCATCATGTCGAGCTTGAAAACGCCAAGCTGGAGGCAACAGCAGCAGCGCAGAGCGCACAGATAAGGTCTACGCATACAATGTGTTACGTTCTCGCCCTGTTTTGTATGCTGCTCTCTTTTTCTCTGATTGCCTGCCTTGTGGCGGATGCGCAGATTCGGAGCATAGGTCTCATTCGCGACGGAGATTTGTCCGTAGCTGCATGGGCGTGCATTGCCCTGATTGTAGGTTCAGCGCTGGCTTCGGCAATTACTTTCTATGCAATCCGAAAAGAACGTGGAGGGAAACATGGAGTGCATCAAGTGTAAAAAAGAAATCCCCGACGGCTCGGTGTTCTGCTGCTGGTGCGGTAAACAGCAGCAAGCGCCACAGCGAAAAGTTTTGAAGCGTGCAAACGGTACAGGGACAGTTTACAAGCTGCAGGGCAGGCGCACGCGCCCGTGGGTCGCTGCAAAGGGGAAAACCATAATCGGATACTATGATAAAAAAACGTCCGCCCTTGAGGCGCTGGCGCGGCTACAAGGGCGGAGTATTGATGAAATATATAACTGGACCTTCAAGCAGGTTTACGAAGCATGGAAGGATGAACACTTCCGGGATATTGGAACGAAGGGAATAGAGTCTTACGAACGCGCATATGACGTTTTTGAACCATTGCATGACAAAAAATTTCGCGAACTGCGGACCGCTGATTACCAGATTGTCATAGACAAGTACAGCGATAAATCCCACTCGCTACTGTCGAAGTTCAAGCAACTTGCAACGCAGATGTCCCAATGGGGAATCCGGCAGGAACTCATAACGACAAACTTTGCTTCGTTCATTAAACTGCCCGAGAATGTGAAGAAAGAAAAAGAGATCTTCTCAGAAGAGGATATACAGAAGCTCGAAGCGGACGGTTCCCAGGCAGCCAAACTTACCCTGATGATGGTCTATACCGGCATGCGAATCGGTGAGCTGTTCGGGCTTAGAACCGAAAATGTCCATGAAACCTACGTGATCGGCGGGGAAAAGACAGAAGCAGGCAGGAACAGAATAATCCCAATCCGCTCCGAAGGGCGTAAATATTTCGCAGAATTCAAAGAGCGTGCAAAAGGCGAACTTCTGATCTCTGGGTATGCCGGGCAAAAAGTCATTGCAAATTTTCGCAAGCGTGACTACTACCCGCTTTTGGAGCGGCTCGGAATCTCCAAGAAAACACCACACGCAACAAGGCACACATTCGCAAGCTGGGCTGTAGCAAACAATATCAAGCCGGAACTCCTGCAAAAAATGCTCGGTCATGCAGATTATTCCACGACCGCAAACATCTATGAGCACTTTGACATTGACCAACTTGTGAATGCGATAGATGCGCCTGTTACTAACACGTTACTAACAAATCAAAAATCAGTGAAAAAGAAAAAGCCCTGAAACCTTTGAGATTTCAGAGCTTTTTTGGTGGAGACTAATGGACTCGAACCATCGACCTCCTGCGTGTGAAGTAGACCTTCTGAAATTTCCTAAACTTTTTAAGCATGTTTTCAGACGTTTTGAGACGTTTTTGAATTGGATATTAAATCTCAGACGTTTTCAGATTTTTTCGGATTTTTTCGGTTACTAACAAATAGCTAACGCGGTTACTAACACTAGACACGTTTTATCTTCTGCATAACAGAGTTATAAACCTTGCTGTTTACCATCGCAAGTGTATCCATAAGTTCGTCAACGACCGTCCAAGCCTTCGCCGGGTCTTTCCCAGCTACTGCAAGCAAAAACTCACTGTCCCCGTACTCGCCCACGGTAGCCGGTTCTGCGGTCACAGGGGCGGGAGCACCAGAGTAGTAACCCACAAACTTATCTCTGGCATTCTCCGCTCCCTGCATCTTGTCGCGTATCACATATAGGTTCGCCAGTTTGGCATAATTGGGATAGCTGGATTCTTCGTATTCCAGCCGTGCTATTTCCTTTCGGATTTCGGCTTCATCCAGCATGTCTGTCCCTCCTTATGCTCTGTCAATCTGCTCCATGCAGCGCCGGATAGCCTCGCGCGTCTTATCATCGTCCGCGTCGCGCATCATGTCTTCCAGCGTCGAGCGCATATGCTCCCGCGCATCGGTTCGGCTATACCTTCCCATAGAGTCGCGGTGGCGGCCACGGTACGAACTGCCACGGCCATATGTGCCGCGCATATCCGCTTCCCACTCGCCGTCGCGGGAGTACCCGCCGTCCTCGAGCATTTCGATTTTGTAGGTATTCTTGATGGAACTCGTCAGCTTCTGGATTGCGTCCAAGTCACCTGCGGACATTTCGCGCTTGTCGGCGATCTCGTCCAGCTCCTTGCAGAGCATTTCCCGAAGGTTTCTCAAATCGTACATATTCCTTCCTCCCTTCACGATACGCGCTCTACGATCATATTGCTATTCGCGAAGTTGATCGCCTGGGCGCTGATGTTCTTCGCCGCTACAGTCAGGCAGCAGCCGCGCGGAACTTCCACGAATGTTGAAACGTAGATGTTGAAATAGTTCTCAACAGCAGCCGGTGTCACGGTCGCTGTGGCACTGTTCAAAGCCTCTCCGTTGATGGCGAGCGCGGCGGTGATAGCTTCGACTGTCCCGCCTGTAGGAACGGCGATATTCGCGCCAAAGGATACGCGGAACTTCGCCTTACACTGCTGCGTAAGCCCACGAAGCGTAACAAGTCCGCTTCCGTCGCGGTGTACGATACACGGTTTGCCACAAGCCGACGTGGAAATTAGAGGGACGTTCTGCCCAGCGGCAACAGTTTGAATCCCGGATGATGTAAATTCAGCCATAAAATCATTCCTTTCTGCCTCGAATTCGAGGCAATTAAAATAGCGGCGGGAAGATTGCCCCGCCGCGTTGATCGAGTATCGGCAAGGAACCGATCATTTCCGTGAGTCCACGAAAAAGCTCTACGTTATGGAGTTAAGCGCAGTTGCCGCAGCCGTAGTTATAGCCGCTGTTGCAGCAGTACGGATTTGCGACCACATAGGCCGGGCTCGGGCTCGGGCGAAGCGTGGACACAAGGTAGTTATTCTGTGCCGCCTGAGAAGCCGCCAGCTGCGCCGCAAAGAGCTGCTGGTTCTGCTCGGCAATCTTGCTGTCCTTCGCTGCAATCTCCTGCGCGGTCAGACGCTGGTCGATGCTACGGAAGCCGCAGTTCATTGCATCAATGATGTCCCGCGTCGTGTTCTGCACGGTGTTGCGAGTGTCGCAAGCCTGCGATGCCATATCATAGCGCACCTGCGCGATCGCCGCGCGGTTCTCGCAACAGCAGTTCGCCGCCTGCATCTGCATCGCGTTAAGCTGCTGCATGAGCGCCGCCTGCTGATTGCAACGGGAAAGCTCGGCGGACTGGAAGCCAGTGTTCATATTCTGATTGACACCGGCGAAACCGTTCAGCAACGTAGTGTTCATTGCGTAAAATCCGTCGCAAAGCCCCTGCTGGGTAATTTCGCCCTTACGCTCGAGTGTGGACGCCGCGCTGTCAATCTGCCTCTGAAGCGTAGCAAAGTCACTTGCAAGAACATAGTTGTCCGCAGCGCCGCTGCCATTATTGCCGCCCCAACCGTTCCGATTCCACCCCATCAGAACAATGAAGAACAGAATAATCCACCAGCCGTTATCGCCGCCAAAGCCTCCCCAGCCATTACCGCTGTTCGTGCCAGCCGGAACGACAGGCATATTCATAGGAATACCATCGCCATTCAAACTCATATTTTTCTCCTTTCGTAGATTTTGAAATTTATCTCAATCGTGGCCACGATTTTGACCGTTCAGCTGTTCGGAGTTTCCGAACTACTGCATCAACTGCTGAAACTGTCCAGCCATCTGCTGGAGCTGGTTCAACTGCTGCTGCGAGATTTTCCCAGACTGCACCAGCTTCTCAACCTCCGCCCTCGGGTCTCCCTGAAAGCTCTGCTTGAACTGCTGAAACTGCCGCATCATATTTTGAAACTGTCCCATCATTCCGGGCATTTGCCCGCCGCCGAGCGCGTTAAACAGAGGATTCATTGTCTGCCTCCTTCACCTTTCTAACGGGCTTGACGCTCAGAGCCGCCACCTTTGCCGCCAGTTCGTCAAAGTCCTTGCGGGTCACGTATTCCACCGTAGGAACTGTTTGTGGCGCTGTGGGGCTCACAGGGGCTGTAGAGCGCTCTACAAGGTCATACGTTGTCATTGCTGGTTTACCGCTTGCGTCGGCTTTCTTCACATACACAACCGGCGCATTCATATCCCAAAGCGTGACGGCGTTATTTGGCGCGACGATAAATTCGTTTGCCGCCTTTTCGTTCGGAACCCAGATGATAGACTGTCCCCCGCTCGGCTGCTGTGACTGAGGTTGCGGAGTCGGATACTGCATCGACGGCGCAGGCTGATACTGTGGACGCATCATTGGTTCCTGCATCATGGGTGGTTGATTGTAAATCGGCTGCTGATACACATAAGGCTGTTGTCCGAACATCATTTATCCTCCTTTTCCCAATAGAACAGTGGAATTTCGCTCCCAGAATCCCACGTGTCAAAATACGTACCATCTTCCACGCACACAACGTGGCTTGATAACGCCAGCACGTACGCGCCGCGCGGATGGTCTCTTGCGAATTCCTCGACCGTATAGCAGTCCGGGCATGTGTTCGGCACAACGTTCCGGGTAAATCCCTGCTGCCGGAGGTACGCGCCCCAGACACTGTTCGCCGACGGCATGTCCCCCATTTTCAAACCCTGTAGGCAAAGCCCGACGTATGTTTCATCCCAGCTCTTTCCCGTCGCCTTCGCAATCGCCCGAACGGTACAGTCTCCGACTTGTTTTCCTTCCGGGTTTGGATTGAAATAAGAAAAGCCCATACCGAACACTCCTTTGATGTGTCCAGTATGGGCTTTTTCGTATTTTCGTGTGCCTCAGTTGTGCATCATCTACGCTCAACCTGATATGAGTACCCCAGTTCCAAGCTTGGGTGCCGGGGCACGTTTATTTGAGATACGTGATGTCAGAGACAGGCGTGATATCTGTGCGGACCTCTTTGCCATCTACACCCCGCGAAACGCGCGTGACATGCCATAGTTTGTCTTTGTAAACCAACTGGTCGCCTGCCTCTAAAAATCGGACTGCACCAACGCCCGGGACGAGTGCCTCGAAGTCGGGGATATCGACAAAACCGACCTTGTACTCGCAAAGGTATCCGGCGCAAAAATTGCCTAGCTGACATGGCTCGTACCACTCGGCCTTACGCTCCAGCCATCTCCGTCTTGAGACGACGATCACTGCGTCGCGAAGCATCTCCGGCGGGACGTTTCCCGGCCATCCGCGCTCTAATTGATTTATGTACTCGTGTACTGTCATAATCCCCCTCCTATTGCATCGCCCTGAAAAAAGCGAGGCTCCAGACGCCTTGCTGCTCGAGCGTGAGGCATTTACCAAAGTTGTCGGTAAAGGTCTCGATGTCAATTTTGCCGTACTGTTCGGCGATTTCGCGGTCGATATCTTCCGTTGCCTTGCCCATCGCGTGTAGTTTGCGCACCATAATGGTCGCCCACTTGATGGGAAAACGTTGCGCGTTGTCGATGTCGCTCTGACTCCGCGTATTTGTGGCCTTGCGGCAAATCGCAAAGATCGTCGCCAGCGCCTGAATCTGATCGGTTGTCATATCAGATACCTCCCTATTTATATACTCGCCAATCCAGCCCCGCAGGAGCTCATTGGGTGTTGTCCCGTCCTCTTTTGCTGCCGCCTTAAATTCTTCAGCGACTTCTCGCCTCACTCTCGCGGCGATGTTTGTCATATTTTCAGCCTGCCACTTTGCTGTAGCGCGTTTTTGTGCATCAGTTGGCATTGTTCGCCGCCTCCTTTTTCCGCTGCCGGTAGGCAGCCTGATTTTTCTTAAGCCGCTCGCGCTTGCGGATTGCCCGGCACGCATCCGAGCATGTGTTTGATGGCGTGCTCCCCATGATGGGAGCGCCGCAAACGGCGCATAGCCTGATGCCCGTTTTGCGTTCGCGGGCTATTTCGCCGAGGTGTTCGGCGTTTTGCCGATTGTATGCCCGCTTCATCGGGGCAATCTTCTCGGCGACAGCGGTCGCGGAACACGCCTTACAATACCGCTGTCGGCTGCTTTTTACGACATACGGCGCGCCGCAGCGCTCGCACAGGTCGACGCTCCCGAGTGGGCGAGACGCGCCGCCGCTTGCCCTATATTTGCGCGTGGCCTCGCGGCTTGCCGTCTTCCGGCAATCCGGGCACCGGCGCGCACGGGGGCCGCCGGGGAAGACAGCGCCGCAATCCATGCAGGTGCGCTCTCGGATCACGGTCGCCGCCCTCGCTTTTGGCGAGCAGTCCGGGCAATAGACTGCCTCGGTCTTTTCGGCGGCAAATGGTTTGCCGCACATCCGGCAGATCCGGGTGTGCATCAGCCCACCTCCTGCATGGCACAGAGGTTGGCGGCTTCGCGCGCCTCGCAGACGAGCGCGAGCGCGTCCACGCCGAGGACCCCGGAAGCGGAGGCGAGGATGTCCGCAACCTCTTCGGGCGCGTCGATGGATGCGTCGCCCATCGTGCCATCGGCATAACGCCAATGGTAGCCGTCGGCAATGATGTCGACGTAGACGCGGCTGCCGAAGTCGCCGCACGATGCATCGTCGACCTCAACGGCGACGAGCTGGCCGTTGATCTCGGCCACGAGGCCACCGGCAAACTGCCAGTAGCCGCCGCCATTGTTGGCGGTGTCGGGGTTGTATGCGGGGTTGAGCAACCAACCCCATGCAGAAACGATACTGATGCTCATGTGTGTCCCTCCTCTCAGCAAGGCATGGGGTCGTCGAGGTCCGCCGCGCGGCGCAAGGCTGCTTTTACAGCCTCAAGGTCGAAACTCTCAACGGGCTCCGAATTCGCAACCATCATCTCTGCCATGATATCGCCGGTTTCGGCCATGTAAACCTGCGCGTTCACGGCATTCGCGAAGCGGGTCAGCAGATCGGCTCCGTCTTTATACGGTGCCATTTTCTTTTCGCGGTCTGCTCTGATCGCCGCGAATTCAGTTTCCGTGATAAACCCTTCGCACATAAACTTGTGCGCCGTTTCCACCTCCGCATAAATTCTGCTTTCGAAAGTACTGAGTTTATTCGATGCGTAGTAAAGTTTCTTCGTATTGATTTTCTTGGTTTCCATTTTTATTCCCTCCCGGCTTTCGCCTTGCTTTATCTTATGGCCTTATTATATAGTGTTAAACACTATATGTCAAGTACTTTTTTGCAAAAATACAAAAAAATAAGCGCCGATTCCTCGGCGCTTATCTCAGCTATACAGTTTGCTCGACGTATCCTTCATCCGTGCCACAATGCCCGGAAGCCGCCTCTGTACCGTAGCACGGCCAAGATACAATTCCGTAGCAACGTCAACCTGTGGGAGCTTATCCACGAAGTAGAGCTGCGCAATCTTTTCGTCTTCTCGGCCAAGATTCGCCTGATGAATGATCGCTTCCATGTCCCGGCGCATCAGTCCGCCAAGCTCCGGCGGTAATTTGCATCTGGCTTGTGGAGCCATAGCCCCGCCCCCTTACTTCATCGCTTTTGCAAGTTTCTTCAAGAGGTCATCGCCGTACTTGTAGGCGGCGAGATAATCAATCGTGCCGTCGGTCAATCCGGCTTTCTGCCGGATGGTCTTCTTTGCTTCTTCAACCTCGGCATCAACCTTCACGGTATCGTATTCCACCCACGGGAGCTTCCCGTGCTTCTGCCACTTGCGGGCGTGGTAGCCTGCTTTCGTGCCGATGTTCTGGACGGCGGTGATCTGTGCGCCGTTGTCCCAGATCGGGGTGCATTCGACCGCCAGACCGTCACCGATGTACATGCCCCAGTGCCCGGGCATCCAGAGACCTTCGCCGGGAATCAGCTTGTCCCAGCCGGTCGTGGACACGTCCTTGCACTTTGCAATCATGCCGTCGGCGGAGACATCCGGCACGCTGTTCGAGGCGTATCTTGCGCCGCCGTAGTAGGCGTTTTTGTTGCCGTTCCAGCCCCAGAGAATGCCCTTTGTCAGGTTTACGCAGTCAAAGCCATAGACAACTTTTCCGATGAGGCTGCGCAGATATGCGACTCTGCCTCCGGTGTACCAGTCCGGGTACTGTGCGGATTTCTCGTCAATGATCGTTTCGCTCACGGGAGAGCCGAAGCAGCCCCACATGTAGACGGTCTTGTAGTTTTTCGCGGCGTCAATATGCCGCCTGACGAGCTCGGATGCTTTCATCATTTCTGTTCACCCTCCTGCGGCGCACCCGCACTGTCAAGCACATCCTGCGTCTTCTGGGACTGGGTTCCAAAATAAAACGCAATGATGACCGCATAAATGGTCATAAAGTCCTGGCTGATCTTTCCGACGACCGCCATATAAGCGAACACGCAGGTCAGAATCATCGTGACCAGGCTCTTGACGCTGAGCAGGTTGCCCAGCCGCTTTTTGATGTTTTCCATATGTACCCCTTTCATTCTACCGGTTCATTTGGTTTTGCAAATACTCTCTTGCACAGCAGGAGCAGCAGCTCCCCGCCGAACGCCGCTGCCGCGAAGATCAGCACGTCGGAGAGGTCGGCGGGGTGGTCTGTGAAGATGGCAAGCGTTTTGATGATGACAGCCCACGCGAGCGTAAGCGTCAGGGCATAAATGCAGTAGTAGACCAGTTCCCGCGCCATGCGCCCCTTTGTCTTCCGCTGCGGCTTTTTCTGCCCATCCGCCATACTAGCCTCCCAGCCCCGCCAGAGCCAGCGCGTAGCCGACTAAGCCTGAGACCAGCGCTGTGACCACGGCTTTTACAATCGCGTCCCAGCGCCCCGCAGGAACGCTCTGGATGTTGGTCACAGCGGCGTCCACCTTGTCGAGCCGCTTGTTCATCGCCGCCAGCTGCTCCGCCATGACCTTGCAGGAGGTCGACAGCTCCTGTAAGGTCTTCGTGTCTGCTTCCAGATCGTCGATCCTGTGCTTGTTGCTTCCGGCCAGCTTCTCCACAACCGTTAATCTGTGCTCCATTTCTACTTCATTCATGCATGCTCCTTTCCTGCCATTGGCAGTCCGTTATTCCTCAACTTCCCAATCCGCCGGATAATCCTTCGGGCTGAAATTGGTATCTCTCTTTGCTTTGCACGCCTTACCCTCGAAGATGCACCACTCGCCGACGTGGTAGATGTCGACCGTACCCGCCTGCGGCTGAATAAACTCCCGCGCAGTTTCCCTTGTCGTGCCGTGGAGCGGCTTATTGAACGTATACCATGCCTGATTTCCGGGCGCAATGTCCGGATGGACGGCGTTGTCGTAGCTCTGGTAGACTTTCCACGGGTCGCCGCCCACGGTGAAGATTTCATCGACTGTGTGCTTTCCCGGTTTCCACTCGTCCCAGAGCGCCGAGCATTTAATAATCTCGTCTGCCGTCTCGGGCTTTTTCTCGCTCATGAGCAGCTTCACCGCAAACGCCGTGGACGTGTTCAGATCGTAGGCAACAGGCGTTGCAACGACTGGCTGCGGGGTTGGCAGCGGCGTATTCGTCAGCAGCCAATTCCCGTCCTGAATCTCCTGCCGCAGAAAGTCTCCCGGCGTATAGGTCTGCATCTGGAAGCCGTTGTCGGCAAAGACGGCAATCTCGCCGGTAAGCTCCGAAAGCCCCGAAAGGCTCTCGCCCGTAAACCGGACCGAGCCGGATGTGCTGTATACACGGACGTTCGCGTAGATCTGATTGTCGTGTGTGATGTACATAGTGCCTCCTAGTGCGTCGTGATATTGCAGGAATAGTTATTCGCAATGGTAATTTTCTTTTCCACGAAATTGATCGATGTTTCCCCGGAAAGGGGAAAGGTAAATTGAATTGTTTCATCGGATTTTGTCGCTTTTTGAACAATCTCCCCATTTAGCGTAATGCTTGATGAAACATTGATGCCGGATACAAACATACCGCACCTGCAAAATACGGTGATGCTGGTTCCTTCCGGAAACACATGCGTCCCGGCTTGCGTGTACAATACACCTTCAATTTCTGCATAAGCTTTATCGGCGAGCATATCACCGGATAAAACAACTGTAAAGTCTTGCACCGGCTTTTCTACCAATCCTCTTCTTAAGAACATTCCCATGATGCACCCCCTAGAAGCAGAAGCCGAACGCCACGCCACGGGCAGAGCTGGCGCTGTTACGGTACGCGCTGCCGTTGCTGTGGACCAGGCAGAAACGCGTGTAGTTGCTGGCAATCGGCGAGCGCCCCCACCAGTATTCCGGGGCATCGTTCTGCTTCTTGATCTTGCTGTTTCCTGCCTTGTAGTAGTCATACTGCGTGCCTTCGCCTGCCACCGAGTAAGTGGTCGAGCCAAAGATTTCGACCTCGCTGAGCAAAAACAGCTTGTCCGCCGTGGTGTTGATGGTGGTGCTTTCGTTGCCCGCCGAGGTCAGCTTGTTCACCTCGCGGATGCTGTTCTGTACCTCCGTCGGCATCAGCGCCAGAATGGCGGGCAGGTGTGTGTTTCGCATGGCGCAGCTCGCCCAGCCGCCGGCATTGGTGTTGGAGCTGTTCATGGCGTAGGTCGTGCCGTAGCAGTCGTGCATTTGCAGCGTCAGCGGTGCTTTCCCGGAGCCGTCTGCATAATCATCATGGTACTTGCCGATGATGTCAAACGTGTAATCCGTCCCGCCGATCGTCATTGTTTTCTGGTTGCCGACAGCCCATGTCTCCAGGACGGTGCCGCGTTGGCAGGCTGCAATGATCTGTGCCCAGGTGTTGTCCGCAAAATTTGCCTCATACGGATATTTAATCCCTGTAAACCATCTTGGGCTCCTGCCACTCATCCGAACACCACCACCTTCACCGGAATGTTCACCGTCGGCGCTTTGCCGATGCACTGTGCGGTCAGGCTGTTCGCGCCCGTTTTATAGTTGTGAATGAGCGCGAATCCCTCCAAAAGCGCCGCGTCCGCGTCCGGGTCTGTGCCCGAGAGAGCAACGTCCCACTGCGGGTCCACGGCGTAAGACGCTTTCAGCCCCGTGATCGTGATCGTCTGCGCCTGGTAGCCGTGTGAATCCGCAGCCCAGCCGGAGGCGAGGAGAGTTCCGGTGTACTGCTTCGGTCCGCTCCCGCCTCCCAGAACCTTACCTACCGCCTCGTCAATCTGCGCGCCGGTATATGCGCTGTTGTATGCCATACTCTCACTCCTTCATACAGAGGAATTCTTCCCCGTCTACCGTCAGCATGGTATCCGACTCGCCCGATGGAATAAACCCCCAGTTATCATTCCAGCTGCCGTCCATCGCCTGTGCAAACAGGGAAATCCTATACTCACCATCACCGGAGAGAAGGAAATCGTCATAGACCTCGAATGTTCGCTGTGTCCCCGCCGGGGTCTGGGAGAAGGACGCAATCAGCGTCCCTTTCCCGCGCCCCCAGTCTGCCCCGGCTTTCGTCGCGCGGCACTCAAACGCCTGATACGCAACATCCGAGGAGAACGAAACAGTGATCGAATCGAAGCCCGAGACTGCCGAAATCTTATTCCCCGTGATGGAGAACGTCAGCCCCGGCGCGCTCATTACGCCACGCTCCACGTACCGGCGGCGTTCTTGACGAACACCTTGACAATCTTCGTACCGTCGCCGGAGGAAGCCGTCTCAAGGTCCGCACCGTTGATGGTGACGTTGATCGCAGTGTTCTTCTTGTAGCCGCCAGCCGTGCCGGACGTGTTGGTCGAGCCGCCCGTGACCGGAATCTGCGTGCCTGCGGTGTTCAGGCTGCTTTCGCTCGGAACCACGCGCACGGTGTATTCCTCGAAGTCCACGTCGGACGTGAACGAGAACGCGCACACGTCGAAGCCCGAGACCTTCGAGATCTTGCTCTTGTCCGGACCGGTGATGGTCACGACCGGAACCGCCGTGTTGACAGTAATAGATGCAGTAACTGCTGCAGATTCGTTACCGACATCGTCGCGGACTTTGATATGTACGGTCTTGAGTCCGTCGCCGGCAGGCAAAACCAGCGACTTCGACGCCGCGAAGGTTTCCCACGACGCCTTTTCCTCGGTCTCCGCTGCCTTTGTGCCCCAGATCTTCATCTGGTAGCCGGTAGTAGTGGCGTCTTCTACCGCTATGCTCGCCGTGACCGTGCTACTTGTTGCATACGTCGCTCCATTGTTGAGCAGCAATGTAAGCCCAGACGGTGCAAGCGTATCAAGAATTAGATTGAAAAAACTTGCCATGTGTTAAGCCCCTTTCGTTTCACTCAGTTCAATGTACAAAAATCCGCCTGGGCGGGTATAGATAACCTCTTCGCCGACGCAGACGGTCTTCACGCCCATCTCGCCAACAAATAATTCTTTGATCTGTTCTTCGCCGATTGTAATCACGCCGTCACCCCCGTATCAGATACAGCGTCTTCTTGTCCTTCGCGGCAAGCGCGTCATATTCTGCACGGGCGATCGTCACAATCCGGTTGATGTCCGCCGAATACACATTCCCGCTGCCGCCGCCCTGATAAACCACCTTCGCAGGGTCGACTTCCATTTCAACCTTCGGTTGCACGACCTGCATTTCAAGCATAGCCAGCCTCCTTCAAAAACTCGTCGACCTCCTGCTGGACCTTCCGCACGGTAATCTTGTTACCGTTTTCGTCCGTAAACGCCATCTGTAACCACACGTTGCCGGGGCGTAGCTTCATTGCGTCCTCATACGGAATCAGGACCGTGCAGTGCGTTTCGTCGACAACCTCCGGCGTATACTCGAACGTGTGGCACGACTGCTTCACGTAGAACTCGAGATTTACCGCTTCCGTCAGGTCAACTTCTCCGTTCAGATGCACAGAAAGCCGGTTTTCAATCTTCTGAAACAATCAATCACCCCCAGCCTGTGCTTCAAAAACATCCAGCTCGTTCTTCGCCTTGATAAACGTCGTCGTGTCGTCGGAGAGAGAGATGGTAGGCAGCAATCTAGTCTCCGTGGAATAATCGTGGTATGCGATCACGTTTTCGTTCGCGACCATTACCATGTCTCCATCTGCCGACGGTATGCCTCCAACCGAGCCAGAAGGCAAGGTGACCGCATTCCATCCAAGCGCTGGGTCGCTTGTCGTCTTTACAGTTCCGTCTTCCACGTCCGAGAACACCATGAGCCTTTGCGTTGCGAACAATTCGTGCCCCTCAAACGAGTTAATCGAAATTCCAGTTGCGGGTTGTGTCGTCCAGTTCTTGAGATCTGAAGAACTGCGAAGCCCGCTCACTCCCGACGATGAGATTCTAGGTGATGCAAAGAACCAGTAGCGGTCAGAAAAATACACAATGTTTGTTGCGTAGAAATCCGTGTACCCGGTTTTCTCTAACGTCCACGTTGTCGGTAAAACTGCAGAATAGACGCGCTCGCCGCTGTTCAATATCCATTTCCCGTTGATGTAGCGGAGTTTTGGACTAGGTGCAACATTAACGCTACTCGGGCTGCTTTGGGAGACCACTTTTACGGCTTCCCATGTTGGCGATGTCGGGTCTTGCGTATAAATAACATGGCTTCCACAGGTGAACGCCCAATACGTGCCGTCTGTTTCAAACTCATGCTGGTCCGGCACGGTATATGCAGAGTTGGTCGGCAAAGAGCCGGGATATTGGCACGTTTGCGCGGTCCACGTTTCCGCATCGGAAGATGTCGTCACAAAAAATACGTTCGAGGCTCGGTTCCCATTCACAGAGCCGGGGTTCAGTTTCCCCATGACAGCAGTTATGCGTTCATCCGAAGCAGATAGCTGAATGTAAACCTTGCCGATTTCCTCGCCAGAAAAAGAGCCTTCGGCATAGCCGGATAGAGTCTGCGTGTAGACCACAGTATAAGGACCATTGATAGCATCTGCGCAGGCTACACTGAACGTATAGTACTGGGCGGTGCTGTTGTTTTCTTTCTTCCTATATCCGCCTGCAATGTACCATTTCCCTTTGAATTTCACAGCTCTGGACATGGACTTGAATGCTGGGGATGTGCCAACCGTCGAGATCGACCATGTTAAGTCTCCTACTGTGTTTTTGAGGATTTGGCACAACTGCGGATAGTCGGGGAAGGAAACCTGTGCGCCGTTGCACTTAAGCCATGCGTCGCCTAAACTCATGGCGGGGGAGGTCTTTACTGTCCCAATCGGCTCGATTCTGTCCGGCATATGCCTGAGCGCATCGTCTACAAATGGGTTTGAAACGGGGAGCTTCAGAAACTGTGCCGTAGAATTTTGAAGCATCGTTCTGGTATTGAACGGCGTTCCGGTATCGTCCGGGTCATCCGCTCGTGTCATGTCGTAAGTATCTGTCTGCCCGGCAACGGGCTTGAGCTTTACCCGCCCCGGAAATTTTGGAGTTCGGTCTTTCATGTTATCCCCCCATGTCTCCTGCGTATAGTTCCGCGTCCGCGTAAATCCAGCCGACCTCCCGGCTCTCTAGCACATCGTCAACCGCGAGAATCGTTTTTTCAATGTTGTTTGCGCCCTCCCAATCTAGGTCGTTGATTTTTGCCGGAGGGCGCGGGGCAGAATTGACAACTGCGTCATATACAGCGTTCGCGGATTCGATATAAGCGTCCATAACGGCTTTGTCGAGAACTTCGTCAGAACCGTAATCTTCCCGAACTTCTGCCGGAACGTCGATACAGTGCGTTCTCAGCCTGTCGCGGATGGTGATAAGCGCCGTGCCGACGCGGTTCAGGTCGGACGCTTTGTAAGAGCCTTTCAAGCCAGCTTCAAAGTCTGCCTTTTCCTGTTCCGTAAAGTCGCTCCACAGCTTCTTGTAAAGCTTCTCAGCATAGGAAGCGTCAGCCTGTGTCCGGTCTGTAATCAAGGTTTTCATAATTCTCATGCAGAAGCCCCCGTCCCGACGATCTCACACTCAGCCGCCGCGATGCCGCTCAGTTTAATGGTCATGCTTGTTATCGTCCCGGTGATCTGGTCTTCCCACGGCGTCGTGGTCGTCACATAATCTCCAGGCATTTCCTTGTCCATGACAATTTTCACGCCGTGCGTCTGGCGGCGCATGTAGTAGTCGAAAACATGCTGCGTCACCGCCGCAACGTTCGATGCGTTGACAAGCGTCGCGTCCTTGACCTCGATGACGTTTGGCTTCGTGGATGCCGTAATGTTCGGGTTCTGTTTTACCGTGACCGCCGTCGTGTGGAAATACTTTTTCCCGCCGACTTCAATCGTATCGCTTCCGCTCCCGGACGTGCTGTACGTGTGCGCGGTAACTCTTACCTCGGTCACGATGGCAGACTGGCTGACCTCTCCGCCGACGTAGAGCCGATTCATAGGAATCACCGTCGGTGTTTCCTCCGACAGTCTCCATACCTTCACGTTTCCTGTTCCGCTGGTGTCCACCACAGCTCGAAGCGCAAACGCCACCTGCTGCAAGGCTTCTCTTCGTGTGCAGTCAGGAATATATCCTGTCAGCTTCTCGGTCTGTAGTTCCTCCGAAAGCTCCAAGACGAAATACCCGCCGAGGATGCTTTCTAAAACCGTTTTCGCGTTGGCGTTGGAATAAACAACAGCCGGGAATGGGTCTTCGTCCAAGATTCCCAAAGCGTCGATGCAGGAAACGTTGTATACGTTTTTGCTTACGCGGGTAGATTCGTCGATGTAAAACGTTCCGATTTTCGTCTTTCCGTTGTACGCATAAACGGGCTGCTTCTCTTGGAAAATAAAATCAATATCTTCCATGCTGTCCAGCGTGAAATCCAGCGTGTTAATCGCCAGCTCGTCGGATATGATGTTCAGTTCTTCGGTCGCCTCAACACTCCGAAGCTCCTGCCGCTCGAACTCTCGAACAATGCCGAAAAGGATAAGGGATATCTTGATCGGTCGGTTTGGCAGATTCGTTTTGTTGAACTGAATCTTGATTTTGTTATACAGTTCCACAGTTCTCTCGCAGAAGTAATTTCCGCTGTTCGGGAAGAACTGCTGTGTAGCCAGCTGCGTTGTTCCGTTGTACCACGTGATATTCAGGTCGCTGCAATAGTCCCCTGTTTCCCCGTCAAATTTGAAGTAGATGCCGAGCGATGTAAACTGCCCGTCAAGGGATATCTCAATGGTAGGCGGTGTTTGGAACGTACAGTCTGCTCCGCTCCGAGGCGTCGACCAGAAACCGACCGGCTCGGTTTTCGGCTTGATCTTTCGCGTGCCGTTCAGCACCCATTGATTCTGCTCCGTCGTTGCCACTGGCCCCTCGAATGCCCCGAAGGGCAGCAGCGAGGTTTTTGAAATACCCATAGCCTCGCTTGCTGTCACACTCGCAGCCGCCGCAGAGCCGACCGCAACGTCTTCATACACAACTTTTACACTCATAGCGGCGTCCTCTTCGGCTTCATCGCAACAAAATTAAATGTAAGGTTTCCCCATTCATTCTTCTGCCCGTAAGCCGTCAACAGTTCATCGTCTCCGTTTGCCACATACGCCTCGAAGGTCAATGTCCCTTGTGCATACGGAACGGTAAGGGAATGGCTGTCTACCGGAGCGGAGATTGCTTCATAGAACCTGTCATATTCCGCCGGGTCAGTTCCGACCGGGTCAAGCTCCACGCTGTAGTTGTAAAACGTGCCGATGATGTCGCGCACCATCGCGCCGGTCATCACGCGCCCCGCATTATCGCCGTCCAGAACCGCGAAAGAGCGTTTCAGACTGGTTACATGCAGGTTCGGATACGCCGTGCCGTCGAGGGTCAAAATACTCGTCATGCCTTCACCCCCGCCAGCCTTACGCCTACACGCTGCGTCTCTTCGTTGTTCGCCTTATAGACAGCCCGTGCAAACTCTCTGCCGTTGAGTTGCAAGATGATCGTCTGCGACCGTCCGCCGGATTCGTTCATAGCCTGTTTGAATGCCTGCACCATTGTCTCAAGCGGCGTTTCGATGTTCGTTCCGCTCTTCTGGTCGCCCAGCACCGCCATAAACTCCCGGTTCGGCGGGATGACCGCGCCTTCTGCCAGTCTCGGAAGCTCAACCTGACTGACAAGCGGAATGCTGATGCCGAAGGACTTTCCACCGATGATGGGAACCCAGTCCGGAATCTCAAAGTGAATGGTATTCAAAGCAGAAATTAGAAGGTTGATACCGTCGATAATAAAGTTGATTGCCGCCTCGATGATGGCAACAATGTTGTTCCAGATACCCTTGAATATCTCGGTGACACCTTCCCATGCCTTTGTCCAGTCTCCGGTAAATACGCCAACAATGAAGTCAATGACACCCTTCAAGATGTCCTTGATGTTTTTGTATACATCTGAGACATATTTCCCATATGTTTGAAATATTGATGCGAGCAGCGGGCTCTTGGATTGCAGCCATGTGATAAACATGTTCCACGCATCCTTGATAGAGTTTACAATCGCGTTCCAAGTCTGCTTCATTCCTTCCCAGATCTGCTTAATGCCCTCCACAGCAAGCTTCATGTCTCCGGTGAATACGCCCTTGAAGAACTTCCCGAACCCGTCTATAATATTTTTTAAGCCTTGAATCAGTTCTTCCCCATGTCCGGTGAAGGACACAAGCGCAACCAGCGCGGCGAGGAAACCTGCAATCAGAAGTGGAATCCAGCTGCCCGTCAGAAGCGAAATCCCGATACCAGCGGCAAGCAGCCCTGCAATGATCGTAAGCGTATTGACCAAATTAAAGCCGTTTTCGATAACGTCCTTGATACCGACAACCAGCATGGCAAGACCGCCTACAACTAATGCAATTCCTGCCGCGATTGGTCCGAAAGCGAGTGCAAGCCCAACTGCAAGCGCGGCAAGACCTGCCAGCATCCCGAGGAAGTTTTGCAAATCGATTCCGTTATTCCAAGCATCCAACCAGAAGTACACAAGCGCAAACGCACCGGCAACCGCAAGGGCGATGCCCCAAATCTTGCTCAGGTCGTTCGTGAACAAGCTTGCGATTTTCCACGCAAGAAGCCCGGCGGCGATAGCGCCTACCAAGCCGAGAATGTCGTGGAGCTTGTCCTCTGCCATGTCGAGATTCGAAAAGTCCGGCGCGATCTCCGTTGATGCCGCGCCGCCAGCACCACCACCTGCCGCAGAAGCGGAATTATCGGTTAGCTGGTTGATCTCGTCAAAGCTTGCCATGCTCTTGCTTGCGTCCTCCGCTGCAGAGCCGACGCCTTCCAACGCTTTCTGTTCTTCGTTCAGCCCTTGTGCAGCTGATTTCTGCGAAGCCCAGCTTTTCCCGGACAGCATACCAAAGAACTTTGCAATCGCTGTGACAACCTGTGTCAGAATGTTCACAAGCTTCACAAAAACAGGAATCACAACTTGGAGAATCGGCTGCGCGAGTGTCAAAAACGCTGCCTTGAGCCGCGCAACCGCCGCGCGCGCTTCCTCGTTCTGCATAATGGTCTTCCCAAGCCATGTTCTAAGACTTTGCAGCGCTCGAGTAATCAGAGAGAACACAAGAACGCGCTTAAAAAGCCCGGAAACACGCTTGCTGAACGTGTTCATGCTGTCGGAAACCTTCTTCGCGGCGGTCTCCATTCGCTCTGTTGCGCCGCTTGCGTTTGTGATTTGCTCCGTGAGTTCTCCGGCTTTTTGCTTCGCAGCGTCCAAAGCAGAAGTCTGCGCAATCACTTTATCCGTGATTTTTGCATACTTTCCGTCCAAACTCTCAACGATCTTGTCCTGCTCTTTTAAGATTGCTTCCTGCTCTTTGATTTGCGCTGCAACTTCCGTCTGCTGCCCGTATGCTGTGATATAAGCTTCCGGAGATGCAGACACCTCTCCGGACGTGATCTGCCGAAGCCGCTCGGATTCCGCCCGCAAAGATTTCAGCGCATTTTCTGCCTGTTTTGCAGATTCTTTCGCCGCGTCAAGCTGAGATTTCAGACCGCTCTGCTCTCCTGTGCTTTTTTTCAACTCGGCTTCCATCTTGTCTATTTTCGCCGTCAGTTTATCAAGTTCCTTCTGCGCGTTTTTTGCGTCGACCTCCGCTTGAACAACGATTCTTCCATCTGCCATTTTCTCACCACCTTATTTTGAAATGCCCCATGCGGCGAGAACGTCTTTCTCTGCCTCTGTGTATGTAACTTTCAAATCGATTATATCCCTGTTCTTTCGGTAGAACTCCCGCTCCTGCTTGTCCAGAGGCTTCCCGTGTGCCTTTTTGCCCCGAATACGAACCACTTGAGCAAACAGGCAGTCTCCAATCTCCTGATAGAAAGACAGGAACGACCACCAGTGCAGATACTCAAGCGCCCGAACCTCGCAACCGGCGATTCTGTTCACGGGGGCAATAATCATGTCGAAGTCCTGCTCCCATGACATCAGCACGGGTTCCCGCTTCTTTTCTTTGCGTTCTTCCCCACGGTCTATAAACCGGAAACACTGGTTCAGAGCTTCCTGATAGTCGCTGGCTGGCATTTCCTCGAAGTCGGGATAGAAGATTCTCAACGACGCCTCTGCCTTGTCCTGCTCGTCCAGCTCGCTATCAACAAGGGCGGTGAGGATATCCAACACCGCCCGATAGTCAGACCGGATTTCGTATTCTGTTCCGTTTACGTTGACCGACGTCGGTAAAGACCAGATTACTTTTTCCATCTTTCCATATATTTCTTGATTCTCGGGTTCGTAGCCTTCTGTTCTCTCGCAAAGGTAGTGTCGATCTGGTCGATGATGCCGAGCATCAGATTGCTCCATACAGGCAAACCGTCAGCCAGTGCGAGGACGTTCATAGAGCCGAAAAGAGGCGTGCAAAGCGGAACCCCGAAAAGGCTGTCGATCGTATCGCGCATTTCGTTACTTTCCCGACGCGCAATCTCAAAGATTTCTTTTTTGTTCGCGTTCTTTTCCACTTCTGCCTGATATTTTCGCTGACGATCTTCCAATCCGTTGAACACGTCAAAAATCTTCTCGACAATTTCAGCATCTGTCGGGTTGAACTCGAGCGTTACTTTGTCGTTGATGTTGATTTTTTCAACGCCAGTTGCAATCTTGATGTCCGTCATCTATCGTCCCTCCTTATGCCGCGTCCGGCGTAAATGTGATTTCTCCGTTGGAACCAACCGACGCAGTGCCGGTGATTCTCTCGCCGCCCGGCGTTACCGTAAGCGGCATACCTACGAAGCCGCCGCCTTCGCCGCCAAGACCTGTCGCCTCGATTGCAGCGCCCTTGTATCTCTCCGCGAAAACAGCCGTTTTCTTCGTGCCTGCGTAGGCATGCACGATAAGAATGTCCTGATTCGCCAGAGCCGCCGCGTTCTGTTCCTTAATGGCAAGGCCCCAGATATGTGTAATCGCAGGATCTCCAGCATCGAGTTCGCACGGTTCAAAGTCCTGCGTGATGATGGGCTTCTTCATCGTGGTTCTGGTCTTTCCGAGAATATCCTTGTCGGACTTCTTCTGCCAGTCGTATTCCATGCTGGAATCCGTGACGCGTGTCCCAAGCGGCGACCACACGGCGGCGGAATCAGTGCCCGTATTCACAAAAAGAATCAAAAGTTCTCTGTCTACAGGCTGCCCAGCAACAGTGTTAAAGGTCATATCTGCCATAGTTAAATCACCTCATATTTCATCTTCATTAAAATTTGATGGTCTTCCCATCCGTCCTGATACACGGCAAATACCGCCGCGCGGCTGACCGCTTCCATGCGACGGACACGAACGCCATCTCCAAGAGCCGGATAATTCTTCATCGCCCAATCCCCGAAGCGGTTCAGTACCGCATCGGCTTTCAGGCGCTTGTCGTTACTTCCGCCCGGCTTGATACGGGCTATGATCTTGAACTGGTATTCTGCCTCATGCCCGCCGAGCAAATACCTTTTTGTTATGTACGCACCTTGAATCACGGACAGAGCCACGCTCGCGGAATCAGCGGCGATGAACTCATAATTGATGGTTGCAGCCGGGAGATCGTCATCCGAAAACGAGTTTACCCAGACCATCATTTTTCTGGATATGTCCTGTTCTTCCTCGGAAGAAACAAGCTTTTTTTCTTTTTCAGAGCCCATTTTTCACCGCCTTATCTGCAACTCGAATCCATTTGTCAAGGTTCTCAGCCTTTGAAGCCTCGAACCAGTGTGATTGTGCCTGCGCGTGTCCGGATGTCGTGAACACAAGGTTTTTGTCCGTCAGAACCTTCGTCCCGCCCTTTGGCGCGTATGTGCTGCCAGTCTCCGGGTCAACCATGACTTTCACGTAATACAGGAATCTTGCATACGGTCCAGGATAGATGATCGCATTACCGTCCACAAGTGTTCTCTGGTCAAGAGAGCCCGTCAGGAACGGCACATACGGGCTTGTGTCCTTTTTCATTTGCACAGCAACAATGTGTTCAGCTTTTGTACAAGCCCGTGCTATAGCCTCCTGAAGCTCGTCAAAGCCGTCGGTTTTCACACTGAATTTCAGCATCACGTGCTTCCGACCTGCCAGTGCTGCATGGAAGGACTGCCGAAGTCCTTCATGTCCACCTTTGTCACTTTGTACACATCGTCGTAAAGCATTTCAATCTGTTCTTCAGTCTTGTCCGGTTCGACTACTTCACCCTTCACAAAGAATGTCGTGCCGCCGTTACCGTCCGTGGATAGCGTCCAGATTTTGCTTTTATCAGTTGCACGCCAGAACTCTTGCGGTCCGACATAGCGCTTCACCGCGCCTGTCACGCCGTCTACGGCTGGCGAGGAAAACGGAATGTACAGATTCACCGCATCTGCACCTTCAAGCCCGCTCGCGCGGACGTTGGCAGCTTTCGACGCTTGGAGCATTACGCCGCGAATCACCGTGATATAGCGCTTCTGCGTGTCATTGAAATCCTGGTCTTGCTCCTGCGTGACGTTGTAGATGGTTACAGTGTGGGGGGCGTACATGCAAAACACCTGCCTCTGTAGAGAAGCCCGGTATGGGCTAGATATTCACGCGCTACGCTTGCAAGAGCTTTCTTTGCCTCAGAAGACGCTTTCAATGCAGCTACGGAAGAATCACCGCCGCTGCGAAGCGTCCGAGAATAGCCGCCTACAGTCTCGCTCTGCAATTCTCCTTCGTCAGATGCAAGCCCGGCGGACACATTCTTTCTGGCAAGCTCCTGTGCCGTGTCGATCAGCATATACTGGTCGACTAAGGCACAGCAGCACATTTTCACAGCATCCAGCTCCGCAAAATCCTTTACTCGATTTTGCGTGTAGTAGTCAAGGAAGGAACTGGCGCGTGTCGCCAATCTGCAAAAGCTGTCAGCGTCTACCGTTCCCTTGTAGATATCGCAGTAGTACTCATAATCGGCGTATATCATTGCGCCAGCTCCTTTCTGTTACGAACCTACCGTCACAGTGGCCGTTCCGGTCTTCGTGCTGTCCTGCTTGGACTTTGCGGTAACGGTAATGCTCGCGGACGTCTCGTTGGAAGCGACCGTCAGGATACCGTTTTCCGAAATGGAAGACTTCGCGCCGCTCTGGCTCCACTCGACATCGCCGCTCACGATGCCTTCACCAGCAACAGAAGCCGCAAACGCCTTGCTCGCTCCCTTTTTCACGGTTACAGTAGCAGGGGATACAGTCACCGTAGATACTGTGCCAGCCTTTCCATAAACAGAGAACGGGAACGGGTTGGCAATGTCAACGTTGTACGCGTTGACCGGGTTTGCGATTTCCCAGCCGAGACGCATGACCGCACGGAGAGCGACCATATCGTTCTGCATGAGGTTGTAGGTGATTGCCTTCGTGCTCGGGTCCTGAATGACACCCTCGGTGAAGATCTTAAAGGTCATGTCCTGACGGATGGCGTATACCAGCTGCGTCCAGTCACCGACGATCATCTGTGCCTGTGCCGGGTCAAATGCGCCGTTCATCGGGAAGTACATATCCATACCATCCAAACCATAGCGCGTTGCGCCCTGCATGTCGGACTTGAAGATGGGCTGACCGGTCGTGTCCTTCAGCCCGCGCAGCTTGCCGCGCATCTGGATTGCGGACATAACGCCGTTCGGGTTGAAGCCGTCAAGTTCTACCTTCGCGATAAGACCACCTTCGCCCATGATGTCGGTAAATACATCAGAGCTTGCCGCAACTCCGTTACCAGCAGCGATAGCGGAAGGAACGACGCCATCGCGCCACGTGGTGGGCTTGTTCGTGCCAAACAGGATGGCAGCGTCAATTACCTTGCCGAAAGCTTCGGTCAGTCTGGGTCTTACCTCGCCCCAGATGTCATAATCTGCGTCATCCAGTGCTGCTTCGGGGATGGGGACGATAACCGCGATTTCCTCGGCATAGATTTTCTTCTTGTCCCACGCCATCTTCGTGGTCTGCTTGAAAGCCTCTCCGGCTCCGGTATCGGTTGCTTCGCCGTTGACGAAGTACGCAGAGGGAAGCGCGTCGAGGACGTTGATGGTCTGCGTCTTGCTGGACATATTCGCCAGTCTCTTACCCATGCGAAGGACTGCGGATTCCGCGATAGCGCCCTGCATGATCTCACGGGTTACGGGTTCCGGGATAAGCCCGGAAAGTGCATTTCTGTCAATAATATTCGGCATATGATTCTCCTTTCGTTATTTCAGAGCGCCCCGAATCAGGGCGTTCATCGTGCTGTTCATGTTTGTTTCTTTGGTTCCACCGCCTGCCGGTGCTGTCCAGTCGAACGTCGCCTTCTTGCGATTCGCTGTAAGCTCGTCGACAGCCTGTTCGAACGTGATCTTGTCAGTGACCATCTTTGTAGCCTTGAATGCGATAAACTCAGCGTCCTCGCCGCTCAAGCCCTTGCTCAGGACATATTTGTCCCGTTTGAGCTGTTCGGCTTCAGCCTGCAATGCAGTCAGTGCCGCCTTACTGTCTGCAAGGTCTTTTGCCTGCTTTGCCTGCCGTTCCTGTTCGGTCTGCTGGCTGTCTTTCCATGTCCGGTATGCGGTAATCTCTTCCTCGCTGGGGTATTTCTTCCGTTCTCTGTCAAGCCTCGACTGAATCATCTTGTCAACGTCAGCCTGCGTGAACGTCCTTTCCTGCTCTTGCGCAGTGTTTTCCGTGCCCTGCACGTTGGTTTCTTCTGCCATAAAAATCTCCTTGTTTAACGTCCTGTCGGACAGTGTTGATAAATAAAAAGAGCCAACCGACAACAAATCGTAGTCAGTTGGCTCCATTCAGCCCTTCCCGGCGAACATTTACGCCGTGGGAATCTATTCAGTTTTCAGCCGTTTTCGCTGAATTGTCTGCACAATGATATTTCCTTCCTTATCCCGTAGGAGTTCTACGCGGAATCCAGCCGCAAGCGCCCGCTCAATGGCTGTTTTTAACTTTTCGTCAATCATATACGCGTCTCCTTGACAACCTTAACCTCTTTGTAAATAAAAAAGAGGGACCGCAATAACGCAGCCCCTCGTCGTAGTTTGGTCCTTTGGCGGGTGTGCCTGTCCCCGCATCTCTTGCTAACCTCCCTTGTAAGTTTGATAGACTTCCGAGAAAGGTGTGTAGCGACACTAAATCTCTACCTCAAAGAACCATCCTATTCTATGTTAAGTATAGCTGCATTATTCTGATTTGTAAAGTATTTTTTTATTTCTCAAATACTTTTTGAATTTTTTCTCGCTGATCTTCAAAAATGTAATAATAGAATTCTTTTTGTATTCTTCATCCCCTATTACTGCAAGTTTTAAGATTAACCGGAAGTGCTCATTTGATTCTATGAACTCATGTAATATGACGGCCGTATTTTGAACAGGATCGTCGAGAATATATTGCGGGTGTTCCAGCATCTCGCCTATGTAGTGTGCATAACGCTGATAGTCGTTTGGATGGTGATCCATAATATGCTTTATTCGTTCGTCCGATATAATCACCTCATCGGTTCGTATGGAAGAAGAAACCACGCTATATTTATCTCTATCGATTCGCCCAATCGTCTGCACGCCTTCGCCACCCTTAACCGCTGTTTTTTTCATTATAGCAGATTCTGGCGTGTTCGCAACAGCCTTCGTATCATTGTAGAGAACTTTTGTTCGTTCTCGCTGCTCTGGCAGTCCCGCCGCTTCGCTGAAATCCTTATACTTCGCATTCAGCCGCCGAAGCTTGATATTCGCGGCTTGTGCGTCTTCGGAAAGCCCACTCTTCTCATAGCCATCTTTCAGCCGCTTCTGTGCGCGGATCTGTCGTTCAATTCTACGCTGCATCTGCGTTGCTTCATATGCATTGTATTTCTTCCCGTCAAACTCGCAGCCAAGCCCATCATCGATATGCGCAAGCTGTTCGTCTGTGTAAGTCCGCTCCGAAATTCCCGGAACAAACGGGTATTTGTGATGCCTACAGTTTGCGCCTGTCAGACCGTCAACATATCCGTAGCCGGTTGTTTCCATAAGGTCATCGTAAAGCCCCAGCGGGTCAGGTTCGCCGCTTTCACTCTGGTAATAGACTTTCCCTTGCCACTCCTTGTGGCTTGACCACGGCGAAGCACCCGGCTTGTCACGCGCTCCTGAGTGTGCGGACACCTCAAAGTATCGCGTCTCTAGGTATTCTGCGCTTTGGTTCGTGTACTGGTCGCAGATCTGATTCACGCCGGTCATAACGGCTCTTCGTACAGCAACGTCTATGTGGTCGACGTGTCCACTTTCGTAGTTCACGACTTTCAGACCGCCTGCAAGCTGCTGCACCGCAGACTTGACCGCCTGATTGTAGCTGATCGCCCCGCTCTGAATCTGCATAACAGCAGAATCCAACGCCCACTGATACGCACGAGCGGGCGGAAGCATCGTCCTGCCTTTGTCCACTAAAAATCCCATAGACTTTGTGATGTTATGAAATTCATCAAGCGTCTGCGCTCTGATTGCTTCTATTGTCGCATCGTTCACCAGAATATCAGGCTGTGTCAGCCCTGCCATGTCGATAACCGATGTGTAATACTTCTGGTTTCTGGCAATAACGTCACCGAAAAGCTCCTTGAGCTTCTTCTCACTGATTCCAGAGGTCTTTCGGATTGCTTTTTCAATCTCCTTCGTGTCGATGCCGTGCGAACGAAGCGCCCGGATTGCCTGAACAGTCACTTCGTTCAGCTGGTCTTTCAGCGCAAGCCTACTGCATATTTCATCGAGAAGCGTATCTTCCAATCCTCGGAACAGTTCGGCAAGCTCTTCCGGGAGGGCGTCTAAAATTGCGGGAGTGAATGGGTAGCTTGCCATTACTCGACCTCATTTTGCTGTTCCGTTACCATGTCCTGCGCCTTCGGCAGCGCCGCCTTTGCGGTCGCCTCGTCCTCATTCATCCACTTCATGCGGAACTCCCAGTCGTTCATGATACCTGCGCTGAGCAGCTGCATATCGCGGGAGAAATCAGTAGCTTTGTCCTCTATGATGCTGTCATCGAAATCTATAGAGATTTCCACGTCTTCATTCAGTCCGGCGTTCATAGCTGTGTTTCCCAACCGAAGCAGAATACGGCACAGCTCCACTAGCGCTTGTTCCAGCACAATTTCATGTTTCTTAATGGTGCGGAACATGGTGGAATTTTCGCTGATAACTTGCGTTGCTGTCGCGACGCTGCCGCCGTCGAAACGGTAATAGGTCTCGCCGAAGCCGCACTTACTGGACAGTACGTTCAGTTGGTCTTGCAGCCCTACATTCAGCTGCTCAGTTCTGAGTGTCGGAGAAATCGTCTCTACCACGTTCCCTTGCTGCGTGTCCTCCGGAAGCAGATAGAAACGCCGGTCGTTGTCGTCAAGCGTCGGTTCGTCGTCCTCCCACCTTGTAGCGGGCATTTTGACCATCATCATCATCGGACCGTTTTCGAACTCGTTGACGTAGCAGTCATAGGCACAGTCGACGCCGCGCAGAACGTCGATTGCATTTGCATACACAGGGATACCAACCGGAAGCAGGTAGTCAAGATTGTTCGCGATGTTCGGTCTGTCGATGACGAACTGTCTCTTGTCGCTTCCCGTATGTACCACAGGGGGGATTCGCTCAAAGCCCGGAACATCGGTGAGTAGTGCGTCTGCAAGCGTTTCGTTTTCGTATCGGTAAATGCTGTTCTCGATGACGTAAAGTCCATTTTCGTCTTTCCGGTGAATCTGCAAATACAGATAGTTTTTTCCAGCCCGTGTGACCACGCTGTCAAAAGCACACTCTGAAATAAAGCCATTCTGCCAAGCTAGCGGAAAAATGTGTTCAATGGTCACATAGTCAAGAGCGATACCGGAAACATCGCCCGGAACGGTCTCTCCGCTCTCGTTGACCGCTTGACCGACCACACGAGGTATATATGCTACAGTTCCGAGTGCGGATTTCATTTCCTGCATCTCGTTTGCCTTGACCGTGAAGTTGTTCTCCGTCAGGACGCTATCAACGAACGCCTGTTCTTTCTGCCCCTCAAGTGTGATCTGGACTTTCTCATTCATCAAGAGGTTTGCCCAGTCCTCACAAACCTTTTTCGCCATACCGAGGCTTGCACGGTTGCACTTTGTCCACTTATGTCCGTTATATCGCCGGTATTGATGGAACCCCTTGACTTTGCCGACGTACCACGACTTCCAAAGGGACACGTATGTATAGAATTCCTCTGGGATTGTCGTATACCCGAGTTCCTTTAATTTATCGATAACCGTCATGCAATAACTCCCATTCTACGGCTCACAGGCTCTAAGGCGTACCGCGTCGCATCAATCAGATGATTGTTTGCGTCCGGGTATCCGCTGATAATATCGCCGTCTTTGTTTCTCTCATATTCGTAGCCCACGAACTCATCGTAGGCGTGTGGCGTCCGTTTTCTATCAATGACAATCGTTCTTCTCTGCAAGAACTTCATGCCGTATTCGACCGAGCCTGGTCCCTTGACCGCCTCATACGCAGGCAATCCCATTGCCCGTAGGTCAGCCACGCTCTTTGGCTCCGCGTTGTCACAGATGACGCGCACATTTCCATATCCTCGCTGTTTGATTATCGTCGCGCTCTGCTCGTTCGAAAGCTTATTCTGATATATCTCGTCAAGCAGGTAGATTGTTTCCCTTGCCTTGTCGTAATGCAGCCGGATAAATGCAAATGGGTCTGGGAACCATCCGAAATCCACGCCCTGATAGATTTTATCGAATCTGGAAACTTCTTCGTCCGTGATCTCCCGAAGTTCGAGCCTGTCAAACACATTGCCGCCGGTCCCAACCGGGATACCGAGGTATTCATGCTGATACGCCCGCTCGTCAGTTGCTTTCAGGTGTTCAGCCTCGTCAATAAACTGCTGCCCCAGCCACTCTGGCGGTGCTTCAAGATACGTTGACTTGTGGCACAGCCTGTCCGCGCGTTCTTCCAAACTGTCTTTGTTTGCCCAGTTGTCCCGGCTGATCGGCGGGTTATAGCTTTCAAAGTTCCAGAATTTAGAGCCGCCGCGCATTGTCGACTGCAAAATCGTTCGTATTTCGGCACGACCGGCGAACTGGTCTTTTTCCTCAAAGTGCGTAACAGCGATATAACCAAACGGCACCTTGATAGACTTGATCTTCATCGGGTCATCAGCGCCGCGAAACATGATCTTCTGGCCTGTCGGCTTGTAGATCAGCTCCATCGGGGAGACTTTGGCTTCCCAATACGCCGCCATGCCCAGTTCACCGATTGCCCATATGTACTGCGCATAAACGCTGTCACGAATCGTATTCGCAACCTTTCGCAGCACAAGCGCGTGTGTGTTTGGGTTCTGCACCAATAGTAGTGGGACAACTATGGATACATACGACGATTTCAGTGAGCCGCGCCCGCCGCTTTCGTCATAGTGCGTGTGTCCATGTTGGAAGACGTCCCGCGCAACTTCATAGAATGCAGAACCGATTTTCTCAGAAAGTCGAATATCAGACATCAATAATCACCCGAACGGCGTCCTTGTCATCGTTTCCCGCCTTCTCCTGCACCATAGCCCACTTGTCGATCAACGTCCCCATTGCCGTTGTGATCTGGCTCAGGTTCGCCGCCTTCAATTTATCCGGGTCATTCAGCAGTTCCAATCCCTTCCCGATGAAAGAGCATACAAGGTCTTTATGCGCGTCCATGTAGGCTAGGACGTCTGCTGTGTTCTCTTCTTTTTTCTGCTCACACTTTCCCACAATTTCCGCATTTGCAAGAACAATGTTCTTGACTGTTGTAGCGGACACTCCATTTATTTTCGCCGTGGCACAATAGTTGTTCGTCTGAACATAATCCGCCAGTATTTTCTTTTTCTGCCGGTCTGTCAGCCTCGCAGCCATCTGTCACCACCTCTGAGTAAAATATTCCCTTCTCGTGCCCCACCGGATTGCGGTTTCCGGTGGAGCTAAGAAAAAGGAGGTTCCGCAGTACGCTGCGTAGCCGTTGAAAAGGATGAAAGCGCAGAGAATATACCTCTACGCTTCCATTTTACCGTATTTTTAGGGCTATTTTGAAAATATACTTTCAAAAACTATTACTTTTCGTTCCCAGCAAGATAATCAAGCGATACGTCGAATATTTCAGAAAAGCATAGTAACACAGACAATGTGGGTTCCGCTTCTCCGCGCTCGTACATTCCTACCATCGGTCTTGACAAACCGCATCGCTCGCTTAGAACGTATCGTTTTATTCTTTTTCGTTCCCTCAGTTTTCTCAGCCTTTCTGGGAACGCGCTTGCCTTGTCCTCCGTTTGCATCAACCTCCTATCGCCCCGAACTCCCGAACCCATTGTCCCCGCGTTCCGTCTTCTCGAGCGAGCTGACCACTTCCAGCTCCGGAACCAATGCCTTTTGAAAAACAATTTGTGCTACACGTTCATGCGGCATAATTGTTCTTTCTTTGTCCGAATCATTGTGAATTGGCAAGCCGACGTTCCCTCTATAATCGCTATCGATAACAGACACACAAGTTGCAGGTCGAAGCCCACATCTGGTAGCAAGTCCGCTTCTAGCATAAATAGCGCCAAAATAATTTTTAGGGATTGCAAAGGCGATACCAGAATAGATAAGAGCCGTTTCCCCTGGGCGTATTACTACAGGCTCTGTGATGTCAGCGCATAGGTCGAATCCAGCTGCGCCGATGCTTTTCCTCTCAGGAACAACAGCTGTTTCCGTCACTCGCTTTACCTTTATTGTGTCTGGTGTTTCTTTTTCGAATTGCCCCTTCTCGTTCCTTCCGTGCATATTCAAATTTAAGTGTAGCCTCTGGTGTTCGGCATGAGATAATACCGCCAAATTCTCTGGTCTATTGTCCATCCTGTCAAAATTTTTGTGATGAACAACATAGTCCGGGTTTAGATATCTCCTACCATCAATTTCTACGGAGTTTTCGTCCGTGAGAAGATATTCTTCTGCCACAAGGCGATGCTCGAGAACGAACCCGGATTTATCGCGAAACGGATGTTCCAGACAACGTACCGCAATATACCCATATCTGGTTTCTTTCATGTCGGATTTCCATGAAGCGTTTGCACTCCCCTTTAATCCGTACTGGTGATTCCCAGAGCCACGCATAAGCAATGCTTTTGCAGCAGCGTGACATGCCACCGAACAATAATGCCTTTTGGATTTTTCGATTTGGCTAGGCTTTCTGTGGAATCTCTTTCTGCAAACATCGCATTGACAGTTATTCTGGGTTCCCGTTTCTCCTACGTTCGGCTCCAACATAATCTTCATTTGTCCCACCAATCCTTAATTGTATCGTTCCGTTCGAAAAACGGCTGAAAGAACGCCCCGCAGAGCTTCTTCAGGCTCGAGTCCAGCCGGTGAATTGCATCATCGGATTCCTTCTTGCCCAGCCATGCCACGCCGTACTCTGCGTCAAGCTGCTCCATTTTGTCCAAAAGTTCTTTTGCCTTCGCCGAGCTTTTGAGCATTCCCAGTTCATGCGCCGCCACAAAGAAAAGGTCTGTCACCTTCTGCTTTCCGGCTTCCATACCGGCAGAAAAATATGCCTTGTTGCTTCTGCGAATACGCTTTGCCAGATCGTTCATTGTGCTCATAGCTGTATCCCCCTTATGTACTTGTCAAAAAACGTTGTTGCTACCGCCATAGCCGCCCACATGTCCGCTGCGAACCCGTAAAAGAAACCGGGGTTCTTCTTTGTTCCCTTACCGTAGTTCGGCTGACCGGGCGCGTAGCGGTCGACGAGGGCTTGCCGGATGTTCGCATCCTTCGCCGACGCTCTGCCGCAAAGGTAAAGCTTTTCCTCCCGGCGGAAGACCTTCTGTATCTGGTACCCCTTCCGGTAAAGCTCGGCATATTCCCAGAAGCGTCCAATCCAAAAGCAGGTGTCAAATACTTCTGCGCCTACCGGCATCCCCATCCCGGCCACCATCTCAATCGCTAAATGTTCATATGGCTGGCAAAGTACCTTGTAGATCTCTTCGTTCGGCAGCTTCCCAACGTCCAGCACCTTCCGGATTTCCTTCCCGTCGTGCTCCACGAGGACATAGCCGGATTGAATGTTGCCGGGGTCAATCGCAAGAATTGTTCCCACGCTTCGCCCTCACTTTCCAAAACAGTTCGTTGTAAGTGTTATACCGCTTCTGGATGTCCGTGCTTGCAATGTCCGGGTGAAATTTCAGCCACCATTCGTACATCCCGCACGTCTGCATTTCCGGGCAGCCGCACCGATAAACGCAGTTTGGTACGAGCACGTCCGAGATCTCCGGCTGCACCTCATGCAGCGCCGCTTTGAAATCCTCGGCATACTCGCGCGTCTCCGGGTCTGCCTGGCGGCATAACCGCTTGCGCATGGAGTCAATCAAAGCTTGTACGTTCGCTTCTCCCTCGAAGATCACCGGCGCGTCCTGCGGAAGCTTGTCCCTCGGCGTTCCGGTTCGGTCTGTTCTCTGCGTAGAGATAAAGCACTCCCATTTGTGCCTTGACCAGTGCGTCGCAATCCAGCTCTTAATGCCCTGCCAGACCCACGATACCGAGATCCGCCGAATCGGCGAGTGTTCGGCAATTAAAATCCGGCGCTTAAAATTCTCGCTCGGCTCATGTCCAAGAGGACCTTTGCCGGAGGTGGCGCGGCAGGTGTCCACGACCTCCTGCCAGTCTCCCTTGATGTTTGTAATGCGTGTGTTCATTCTTCCCTCCGTTCTCCGTAGCTGCAATGCCCGTCAGGCTCCGGGTCTGAAAGCCCTCTCCGATCTGCGCAGTACGGGTCATTTTCTTCATTCCGACGGAAATTCTTGCAATCTTGGCAACGCACTACCGATACAGCATCAACGGTGGGTGCGTAATCAAGCACGTCGTTGACACGCCCGAAATCTTCTTCCGTATCAAACATATCTTGGGTGTATGTCCGCTTCGCATCGTCCGCGTCAATCAACCGCATCGTCAAATCCTCCATCCATCTTCGCCCCGCAGTTGGGGCAGTAGTTCGGCAGATTCCCGAACCATCCAATCAGTTCGCCGCATTGACTACATTTTTCGGCGTTGTTTACATCATCGGAAAGAAAATCATCTTTAATCCACCGCCCATGCACCACCTCCGCAACGTCGGCGGCGGGCAAGTCCTTAATAATCTGCAACTGCATTGGAGCGTAGCACATTCCAGGTGCAAATAGTGCTTTCATCACATCCTCGCGCTTGATATAATCAGCCATAAAGCATACCTCCTGCAATAACTCCGGCCATCCCATCCGGCAAGGCGTGGAATGGGTCGATTGTTCGTATAATTTTCAGCCGCAAGAGCCTTTCCGCCTGCCGCTTGGTCAGCCGCCGCTCTCGCTTCTTCGGCGGCAGCTCGCCCTTTGCCGCCGCGATAGCAGTCGTGTTATGCTTATGTTGACCCATCGTCCCGCACCTCCACGCCAGCCTCGTCCAGCAGGTCAGAAAGATCGGTGTCCACGCTGCTACCAATAAACTCGCCATTTTCGTCGTAGTGGTTGTACTCCGTGGTCGGTCGGGATTCTATCCCTGCAAACTCTTTTAAAAGTCTCAGATATTCGTCGTAATCGATGAGCTGAGCCTGATAGAGTTGTTTCAACTGCGCTTTGGTTATGTGCTTAGCCATTACCACTTCACCCATCCTCTCACCAGATATCCAATCCAAAACCCTACAAAAAGAATGTGGAGTATCTGTAACCAATGTACCTCACCCATCTTTCCTCGCCTCCATTTCCTGCAAAGCCTTCTCGGCTTCTGTCTCCGTCAAAAACACCGTTCGCCCGATTGCGTCCTCACAGAATCTCTTCCGCCCGGTAATATACGTCACGCCGTCCCGGACAATGCGAATCGCGTCTACCGTGACCGGCACGGGCTTTTTGGGGCGCGTGTAAAACATCTGGGACAGCCATACCGTATCGCCCGGGCGGATGCGCTTTCTGTCCATGTCCTCAAAATCCGCAAGGCGTTCCGCCATCTGGACGATTTCGCCAACCGTCGCACAACCCAATGCGTGCCCATTTACCAGAACACAATCTTCATTCCGGCTTGTCAGTCGCTTCATCGGCATCCTCCTTCCCTTGGGTTTCCCGCAAAGCCTTCTCGGCTTCTTCGCGTGTCAGAAAAACGTTTTTTCCTATATTGAAAACATCTTGCAGCAGGAAGGCGTCCGGCTCAATGTATGGCTTGCTTTTATCCGGATATGTTTCAAATGTCCGCTTTATTCTCCACACTGTATCCCCTACCTTGCACGGCAGCACCACCACGCGCCCCTCGACATCTGCTTTCATCAGCTCCACCATTCGCGAGATGGAGTAATCCCAGCCAGAAAGCGTTTCTTCTATCTCCCGTGTCTCGGCACACGCCTGCGGAGAAATCCCCATGTCCTCGAACTGCTTCAAATGTTCGCGCAGCTCCGCGCATACCCATGCTGCCTGATAGAGCAGAGCCAAAACGTGCTCGAGCGATTCAACATCTTCCCAGAGCCATTCGGCCATCATCGTCGAGAAGGAATCATCCGAGATATCCAAGTCCACATACGGGCAGTTCCATCTGGTCAGATCCCGCGACAGGTCGAACAGGCTGATGTCTGCGCCGTTCTTCCCGTATCCGCGCACCCATACCTCTTTGTCCTTGACGTAAAACAGGTTCAGCTCCATTTCAAGATTGTTTTTCGGGGTGTCCGTTGTAAGTCTCATGCCTTTTCTCCTTCCTCCGGTGCTTCCGGCAACGGCATCCAGTGGGTGACTACGCTGCCGATGCAGTCCCGCATTGCAATGCCATCATATCTGCGCCACGTATCAGCGCTTGTTCGGTATGCTTCTCCAACAAATACGCCGTCCGTAGCAAGAACGCGCGTTCCAGGCTTTGGGTGCCTGTCATCCACGCTAATCCACCGCGGCACCTTCTCCCGCAGCGTGTCCCTCTCGGCTTCTGCCTTTACCTGCTCCTTCTGGGCGAGGGAAATGACCATGTTCTTCCACTCGATCTCCTTGCCCAGGTCTGCGTTCTCGGCGGTCAGGCGCTCGATCATGGTGATAGTTTCATCCGCCAGCCGCTCCTTGCAACGCACATACATCCTTTGTGGACAAAGCCCGCAACCCTTGTCCTTATGCGTCGCGCAGATACGCAGCGCCTGTATAATTTCCTTGTCTGTCATAGCGCGTCTTCCTCCGATATCAGACCGTATTTTTTGAGCAGGGCGGGGACTTCGCTCAATCCAATGATCTCGTCCCGGAATGTTTTTATGTGCGTCCAGTTGCGCGGCGCCCCGCCTACCCACTGGAACGTCCAAAGAGACGATTCGTTTTTGTCGTGGTAAATATCGACGCTGAACGCTCTTCCGACACGAAATCCGTTAGAGTCAAGCCGTTCAGGCTCAAGCATACCTGAGATGTACTGATAGCCATTTCCGTCTATCCCGCTTACTATGAGCTTGTATACACCCTTCATATCAAAACTTCCTCCATCAGTGCCCTAAAAATCGGGTAAGCCTGCTGCGGGACTACGGCGTTTCCGAGGCATTTAAGTCTGTCCACCCGATTGGGAATCCCATGAGCCACTCGACCCACGTCGGGTTCAGCTGCCCACCAATCTGATCGTTCAGGGCATTCATCCGCTCTGGGTTTTCGTATCGTTCCCGCTGTCCAGTCCTGTAGTCCCTGGCACATGGTGTCGCATACAAAACCACACCGCGCAGATTTCCACGCGCAAGATCGTGTTCCGCCGATTTGCTCCCCGCAGGTCCGCTCCCTTTGCTGTCGCTTGCTTTCGGTGTCGGAAACAGTTTCGTCGATTCCGGCAAAGAACACCCTTGACCGCCTGTGCCAAGCTCCGACAGCCGCAGCTTCAAAATTGAACACGACGACGTGATAGCCTGCACGCTCCAAATCCTTGACCACTTGCCCGGCGGCAATCTTGATGATTCCAGGTACGTTCTCACCGACAACGCAGCGCGGGCGCAGCTCTCGGATAACCCGGAGCATCTCCGGCCAGAGGTAACGATCATCTTCTTTTCCCTTTTGCTTTCCAGCCACGGAAAATGGCTGGCAGGGAAATCCGCCGGAAATAACGTCAACTGCTTGCAGTCCTGTGCGCTCATAAAAACTCTCCTTTGTCAATGTCCGGATGTCCCGCCAGCGCGGCACGTCCGGCCAGTGCTTTTCCAGCACTTTTGTCTGGTAGTCTGCAAATTCACATTGCCCCACGGTCGTAAAGCCTGCCCATTCCGCCGCCAGGTCAAGCCCACCTATTCCGCTGAACAGACTCAAATGCGTCAGAATCACATTTCCCCTCCTATTTTCCGTTTCCCTCTTGCCGCTCTTCGGCAGTTTCTCGCCCCGCCATCGGTCATCTGGCTTATGTCGACGATTTTGGCACGCTTGCCGTAGCTTTTCAGCCGTTCTCCCTTCACAGCGTTCCAAGCCTCGCAGGACGCGCTGCAACCGGCTTTCCGGTTGGGACAGTCCTTCGCGCACGGTCCGAAGTTACTCATGCCAGTTCCTCCAACTTGATTTGCCCGTCCGGCTCAAAGCTGAGCATTTTCTCCTTTGCCGCTTTATAAAACCGCTTGTCGATTTCGAACCCGTAACTATTCCGTCCAAGTTCTGCCGCTGCGCGAAGCGTTGACCCAGAACCAGCGCAAGGGTCTATCACGACGTCGCCCGGGTCTGTAAAAATCTCAATAAGCTGTTTCAACAATCTCACTGGTTTTTGCGTTGGGTGGATTTTCGGGTATAACTTTGCGTTATCTCTCTCCCACGAAAACCAGTTAAAAACCATGTGCCTCTGCCCGTATACGTCTGCATTGCGAAATTTCGGTAGCTTATTCCGGTAAAGAACAACCGCGAATTCTACTGCTCCGACCGGACGCATATTAGCTTTGAGCACCTGCGCGGAATAGTTTTTGCAAAAAAACAGCGGGTAAAACTTCTGAAACCCGTATCGCTTTCCGTAATCTATAACCGTCTGTATCTGCTCGAACGCGCAAAACACAATCATCGCTGGGGCTTGGTTTTTCTCCCTTGGCTCTTTTTTTAGCAGACGCGAACAGAAATGCATATACTCTGCGATTTTGAAATTCCCATCGGAATTAAAAAACGCTTTCTTTGCAAGTTTGCTTTCCCCGTTTTTGTTATCTCCCCCCTTGTACCACATCGGATTTGATGCATACGCATTCCCAGCGATGTTATACGGGATATCCGCGATCACAAGTTGTGCTTTTGGAATTCCGTATTTTTTATAATTCTGGAAATTATCATGAAACAACTCCGTTTTCACGCTGTTCATTCTTTCCTCCTGACCTGCACCGTCACTTCCGCCTCCCAGCATTCCGGTTCCCGGACGGTGATAATCTTCCGCCGCCCGTCCTCCGGGTCCTTGACGCTGACGAGGTAAAACGTCTTGTTCTGCATCTTCTGCGGATACTTCTGCGCCCTTAAAGGCGTTCTGAGCTTCGGCATGAGCCGGGGATAAATCGGCAGCGGTTCCGGTATGACAATCCAGGTCTCGACTCCCTGCTTCATCATGCTTCCTCCCCTAACATCCGCTGAATCGCCGCTTTCTGTAAGTCGCTCAGATCGCCGTCGTGATGCTGCACGTTGTACCCCGGCTTCTTCCCCGGCTGTGACGGCGCGCCCTTCTCATGTTCTTTCGATTCCCACGTCAAGAACTTCTGCTTCCAGTTCCGTACGGGGTCGCCCTTCCCGTCGACCCAATTTCCGGCAGAATAATAGTCAAAAAATTTCTGTGCCAGATTCGGGACTCCACGCTCCTTCGCGTATGCGGAAACATCTTCCAACGTAGGTGGTATAAATTTCTTACGTTTCTTCTCAGAAATAGAACTACTCTCTTTTCTATTTCCATTTCCATTTCCTAAAGGTAATACCGTGGTATTACCGCAAGCACTACCATCAGCCATACCAGAGTTATCATTTTCTTTATTCCAACGCTTGCTGATGTTCTCCCTTTGACGCTGGCAATGCTTGTCCCGTTTTTCGATTTCAAGCTCCATCCGGCGATTGAAGTACTTGCCGTCATCATCCTTCTGGAACTTGCTCATAACCTCGTCTGACGGCTTTTTTACAGCCCGTATGATTTCCTGCATCGTCATATGCCCGCGCTCTCTTTGGAGGCACAGGAGCGTGATATACTGCCCACGCTCCCGCATATCCATCAAGGCACAGCCGGATAGGAAATCCGACGTGTAAAACAAGACGGCAGGGTCTTTGTTGTTTGCCATCCCGCCACCGCCTTAGAACGGCAGCGGATCGCCGTCATCTTCGTCCATCATCGTAAACCCGCCGGGGTTTGCCGGGTCCTTCGGCTCCGAAGATTTCTTTCCTTCGCCGAAGTAAACACGATTCGCCACGATCTCAGCAGACCGGCGCTTGTTTCCGTCCTTGTCCTTCCAGTCGCGCAGCTGCAATCTACCGTCTACGACCGCCATGCTGCCCTTGAAGAAGTATCCGCTGACAAAATCAGCGGTTCCCGCCCACGCGACGCAATCAATGAAATCCGTCTCTTTCTCTCCGCCCTTCGGCGTGAGGTCGCGGTCAACCGCCAGCGTGAAGGATGCAACGGACGTTCCGCCCTGCGTCTTTCTCAACTCCGGGTCGCGCGTGAGCCTGCCCATAATAACAATGTGGTTCAGCATTTGCCGTCCTCCTTCTCCCCGAAGATGGTTTTCAGGATAACGTCAATCTCATACGATTTCAGTTCCTTGTACGCTCTCTCAAGCATCGAAAGCTTCATATTTCTTTCCACCATTTCCTTGTACTGAACTGCATCCAGATAAACAAACGGTTTGCGTTCTTCCATGCTTACATCCCTTTCTTATAAACCAGTTTCGTTTCATCCCAATCGGGATATTTCATTTTTAAGTAGCGTCTGATATACGCCTGCATATGTTTTCTCTTTGCTGTCTGGTCAAAGTCGTTGTGGCACGTATCGCAAAGCGTCACAACGTTCTGCTCAATGCCAAGCCCGCCCTGCGACCGTGGGATGTAATGACACCACGGATTGCCGGGGCGAAGGCAGACGATGCAGCGCCCCCCGTCGCGCGCCCAGACGGCTTTCTTGACCTTCTCAGGTATCTTTGTCGCCTTCGTTTCCTTTCTCATCCTGCCTCCATTCCAGCGCCATACGCTCGAGTTCTTCCGGTGGCAGCGTCTCAATGCCCTGCTGTTTGCAGTCCTCAACGACCAGATCAATGAGCCGCGCCATCTGCTTTGTGTCGTAGGTGCTCGAGCCGTAGTAGCAAATGACGTTCGTGCAGCCCGGAATTTTTGACGCCATGATCTCCGTACACCATCCGAGACCGCGCGATTCCCAGCCTTCCCGAAACCGCTTGACCGCTGCATCCGGGATGCAGATCGTATCGGAGTTATCGCCAACATCCGGGATATAGTGCCGATAGATTTCCTCCGGCGGCGCACCCACCTTGACCGAAAGCTTATTGCAAAGCGCCCAAAGATATCGGTTTGCATCCGAGCTCCGATTCTTCCGGAATTCCTTGATCGTGACCGTGTACTTTTTCTGTGGGTCAAGTTCCCCGGCAACCATCTGGGCTTGTCCGGGCAGCTCCGGCCGGAGTCTCAGCCAGCTTCCCGAAGCGTCCACGCTCCACGAAGCTTCAACGACATTCAGCTCCCTCAACCGGAATGACCCCCTTTCTAAGACACTTCGCAAGATACCGAAGCCGTGGTAGATATTCGCTTTCTATCCATTCCCGATCATACGGTATCGGATGATAGGACAACCTATCGTCCTCAATCTCCCGAAACCAGTTTCTGTAGTCTTCCGCTTCCAGATGGTACGCAACGATACGCAGCGCCTTTTTCGCCGCGAACATTTCAACCTGTGCTTGCGTCCAGTACGCACGGGACACCTTGAAGGATTCTCCCTTGTGCGTCTTTACCTCTGATATTTCCTGCGCGTCCTCGCCATCCAGATTCACCCGAAGCCGAAGCCGCCGAATCTTGATCTGCCTGTCCATCTTTCGGATGCCAATATGCTCCAGAATCCTGTGTTCGTAAGCACTTCCGGTATCCATTTCCAGTGTTGAAAAGTGGTCACGGTTCACGCCGAGCTTTTGCAGCCAAAAGCTGCGGAATGTCTTTGTATCCCATCTTCCCATGATCGCCGCCGTATCCGACGCGCCGAACCACCCGCTTCTGTCGTGGTCGTGTATCATAAGCGTTTCAGCGTGTTTTCCAGATACTGAATGTTACCGAACGACGCCATCAGCTGATCGAATTTCTTCTGATTCAGCCCAAGCCCCGAGAGGATATAGCTCATATCCGCCCCGTTTTGCAGTTTTAATGTAATCAGCTGCTCGATTCTCTGTTTGATCGCCATAATGCTGTGCTGGGATAGGTCGTCGTCTGCGCGCTCCGTGTCCTTGTCGTTCAGCCAAAGCTTGAAGCCAAGCCCTGTGTGAATTGCCACGCCCTTCACAAACGCTCTCGCATGAGCGTTGGAAATCCGAAGCTGATTCAACGTGTCATCGTAAACCACTAAGGAACCGTTCATCAGCGGCATATCCATGCGGAATGTTTTATCGTCGATGTGGATTTCGACGGACACGAAATAGCACCCAGTTGTTCTTCCATTCTTGTCATGGACTTCCTTCGACTGGAATAAGTACCCGCCAGTCTCATTTTTCAGCGGCACAAAATAGACCTCGCTTGCTCCGTTTTCGTGAAGCAGCATTTTGCATTTTGCCCACGGAAGATACGGAACTTCAATCGGCTTCCCGTTGTCATCCTTCGCCTTCCGCTTGTCACAGAACGGCAAAACGTCGATCTGTACAAGCTCGTTAAATCCTTTCAGCATACTTCCCTCCTAAATCTTGCAGACTCGCTTGTCCAAGCCGCACATTTCGGCAATGTAATTCGTGCCATACGTTTCCACCAGATGCGCGATCAACGCATTCTGTACGGTCCAGTTCTCGCCCGGAGCCGCAGCAGCAATGTTTCCCTCGTCGGAAATAAAGTACTCGTTCCCGTCGTAAATCTCCGCGCCGTTGATATCCGTGATAAACGGCGCTTGCTGTCTGTCTTCCATCATTCCACCAACCTGTATCTGGCATAGCTCGTATCCTCACCATACCGATTCTTGCTTGTCTCCATGTCGCGCCGGATGTTGTACCCTTCGCGCTTCAGATCGTAGACACGCGCGCCCAGCCGCATGCAGCCGAGGTCCTGCATCGCCTCGAGCTGCGTAATGCTGCCGAAGTCGCGCATGTACTTCAAAACCCGTTCAGCCTGCTTCATATCTACCTCCAAAGCCGCGTGAAGATCGAACTGAAAACAATCTCGCGATAGAATATCTTCGGCGGCGCCGGTAACGGCTCTGCGTGCGTCGCAGCAAGCACCTTCGCCGCTTCTGTCTCAAACTCCACAGAGAACCATCTCTGCCAGTCAAGGCAGCGGCACTTGCCTGTATCATGTGTGCATTTCTTGCACGGGTAAATCATCTCACGCCTCCATCAGCACCGCGCCGCCGAAGAAGATCACCGCCGCGCCGCCAAGCGTGAACGCCGCTTCGAACAGCCCGAAGCCCAGCAGGACCGCCGTGCCGCCCAGAAGGACGCAGCCAATCGAGAAGCAGAACGCCTCCGAAGCCTTCAAAAGTTCCGACTTCCGCTTGCGCTGCCGGATAATCTTGTCCCACCGCTCACCGAGTTCGCGCTCCCGCGCCGCCCGGTGATTCATTTCGGTGATAAGCTCAACATCACTCATTGCTATCCTCCAATAAAATCCGCAATCCATTCTTCCAGCTTTCTCCGTGAAACGTGGTAAACCGTCACCCCGTCAGTCGGGATTGCGATTCCAAACGGAAACACGTGGCTTTTTAGCCCACACCGCAGCGTCTCTTCGCTCATCGGCATCCCTGCTTCACGGATTCTGTTCGTTGCCTCGATGGTGTTCATCGTCTTACGATTCACCATCTTCACCCCTCCTTTCCCGTCTGAGCCTCTTTTGCAAGGCTCAATTTCCCTTCCGTTTTCTCGGCTTCTGTAGCAGCGAGTCGACCGATACGCCGAAATAGTCGGCAATCGCTTTTACAGTGTCGATGCGCGGGGCAGCGTCCTTTCCTGCCCACTTTCCGATTGTGCCGTTGGCAATGCCGCACGCCTTTTCTACGGTCGCGATGTTCGTCTTGTGCTTCTCGCAGAGGTGCTTGACATTCTCATAAATCAAAAAAATCCCTCCAATCCGTACGAATAC
>ENA-UESC01000354-UESC01000354.1-human-gut-metagenome-genome-assembly--contig:-NODE-354-length-45016-cov-22.096664_pt1 | contig 45016 bp, 38 predicted proteins | sample MGYA00242998_ERZ507999 | MGnify/ENA primary metagenome ERZ507999 (study PRJEB26167, sample SAMN06115465) | human gut metagenome | host: Homo sapiens | place: China:Hubei | collected 2016-04-27... | reverse complement strand
GATTTCAGCCATTTCAAAATTATGCCGCAGGCAAATTTTGAAGGCAATATAATTTGATAGTGTGATTTTTCACACTATTTACATCCTAAAAAAATAATGCGGTTGCGGGTTTTTAAACCTTACAACCACATTATAATTTCCGAAAGGCAGTGTTTGGTCGCCTGCCGGGCGACAATATTTTAAAGGCAAAACCTTCCGCATCCTCAATCACGCATTGTTTTCGCCGAGCATTTCACGCAGAATAAGATCCGCCAAGGTGCTCATTCCGCCTTTATTTGGATGTGTGCCGTCAATCGAATCATACGGCACGGCATATTTATACAAATCAATCGGCCTGCAATTTTGGCTTTCCGCCGCTCTGCAAATTGCGGCATTATACTCTTTTATATTTATTCCGCCCGCATTTTCGTTAAAAACAAACTCGGGATTTTGCGACATATAAGCCGCGCAAAGCGTGCAGCAAAATATTTGCACCGCGGGATAATTATGCTTCAGCTTTTTAAGCATTTCGCAATAAGCCGCTTCAAAAACGAACTCCCAATCGACCTCACCGCGGGCAAATTCGCCGCCGTACCGCGGCAAAATGCCGTTTGCCCAATCGTTTGTGCCGAGATAAACAATAATAACCTCCGGCATTTGCAGACCATTGTGAAGGGCGCTTGTTCTTTCGTCACTGCAGCCGGAAGGAAAAAGCTCTTCCCTATTCGGCAATTTCGTTACGCAGCTGCCCGACCAGGAATTATTAACCAGCAGTTCGCCGCCCAAAGAGCCGATCACCTTTCCCCACCAGGTATCCTCTGCCGTGCGCACGCCCGCCCTTTGGCAGGTTCCGCCCGTGAAAAACAAGTTGTATCCCTTAGGGTTATAGCCTATCAACGTGCTTATCGAATCGCCGAAAATCGAAATTTTTTTACCGCGAAGATGCAATGCGTTTTCGCTTTGATTATCATTCAAGTTCATTGTATTTCCCTGCCGTTTTCGGGCGCTATGCGCCGAGAAGCTGCTGTTCGAATTCAAACAGTGCCTCATTGATTTCAAAAATATTATAATTGCCGTGCTTGATGAAATATTCGATTATCACATCAAATTTATTGCTGCGCGAAAGTGCAAAGCCCGCTTTCATTAAGAAATCGTTTGTTTCCTCAAGGCTCAGCTCCAGAGCAATCGCAAAGGCAATGGCGGTGGGCTTGCTCGGTTTATAGTTCGCATCCGAGCGAATTTTTGAAAACAGCCTGCGATCCACATTTGCCTTTTTATAAGCCTGCGAATCCGTAAGCCCCTTTTCATCTATTTTTCTGAGCAGCATTTGCGAAAAGCTTTCGTCAAGATTTTCAAGGGCACTGCCGAGGCTTTCGGCAGGTGTGCAAAAAGAAGTTGCTGCGTCCGCAAAATCATCTTTCGGCAAAAGGGCTTCCGAAGCGCACATCGGCGCATAAAGGGCGCGGCTTCGTGCTTCAAAATTCAAATCCACATAATTTTCATCTATATATTCCTCAATATCGCAAACAAGCCTGCGGCTGAGCTTAAAGCTTGCCTTATCAAACACCGCAATATACACAAGCATATCGTGCGAAAGCAAAAATTTGCCGATTTCATTCACGGCAATCTGCAAGACCTGCTCTTTGGGATAGCCGTAAGCACCCGAAGAAATAAGCGGAAACGCCACGGACTCACACCCATGCTCCAGCGCAAGATTAAGCGATTCGCGGTAGCAGGATTCAAGCAGGGCGCGCTCACCGAAACCGCCGCCGCGCCAAATCGGCCCCACAGTGTGAATAACATATTTACAGGGCAAATCATATCCCTTTGTAATTTTTGCTTTGCCCGTTTCGCACCCGCCGAGCGTTTTGCATTCGCGCAATAATCGCCTGCCTGCGGCTTTGTGAATTGCTCCGTCCACCCCTCCGCCGCCGAGCAAAGAGGAATTGGCCGCATTCACAACGGCATCACACTTGATTTTTGTTATATCGTTTCTGATAATTTGAAGCGGCATATCACCGACTCGCTTTCTTTATTTTAAAATTGCGTTTGCATATCCGTGCAGGCAAATCGCGCACGCATTTATCGCCCGCTCATCGTAATTTTTTATATTATATCAAATCTGCCGCAAAACCACAATCGGATTATGCTCAAAGATGTTTTAACGCGCAATACAGCCTCATGAATATCCTGTTTGGCAAATATAAATCATTGCACATTAAAAACGCAGGGCAACGGATTATCGTGCCCTGCATTTTTATTTACTCTATATTTAATAATTATTTATCATTTTTATTGTCGGCATTGCCGCTTTTGTTTTTAAACAAATCGGTGAGAACGCCGTTTGGGTCTTTTATCAAAAGTGCCGCAAGCCAAATAACAAGCGACAAAATCACAACCGCCGCGCCGAGAAATGCATCATTAAGCATATCCGAAGCCGCCGGGGTAAATATTGCAGCACCATCGCTCACATATTCAAAAACCGCATCCACAAGCCACATTATCGAAGCGCCCCAAAACATGAAACAAAGAAGCGAAAGCTTAAATTCGGATCGCCTTTTGCAAAAATACCACACAAGGGTTGCCGCAATTGCTGCCGCGGTTGATATAAGCAAAGTCATTATTCCTTAATCCTTTCGGCTTTTTCCGTTTTAATCTCTTTGAGCTTGCCGGCAACAATCATTATGCCCCAAACTGCCGTTACGGCAACAGTCATAGTTACGCCTACGGTTGCCATTTCATGCAGCATTTCCGCCGCATCCTGCGGATTTGATGCCGCCGTTAAAAACGGAAAATACGGCACAACCTCACCATGCCAAAAATGCTCAAACGCAAGCAAAACGGTGCCGCCCCAAAGCAAATTTCTGAGCCAAGAAAGCTTTTTGGAAAAAGGAAGCTTATGAGAATCCTCTTCAATTTCTGTGTGCTTAACAGCACCTTTCGGTAAGCTGTATTTATTTTTTTCCTTTTTTTCTGATATTTTCACAGCTGCGGAAACTATGATTGCCTCTGCTGCGGGAACAAGAAAACATGCCATAACAAAATCCTCCTTAAAATAATGCCGAGCAATTAAAACGCACGGCTCAAGCAATGTATATTCGTTTATATATTAACTGAATGACAAATGATTGTCAATGTTAAAAATGATAAAAAAACTGAATATCGTAACAAAAAATTCATACAATTATTTACAAATCTAACAAAATTGTAAAATCCGTTAACATCATATTGACAATTTATTCACACACATTGTAGAATGGAAGACGATAAAACAATTATGGAGAAGTGCGAAATGGATGAAGTAAAAATTCTTGAAATTAAGCAAAGCGTATTTAAAAACAACGATGACGAAGCCGCTGCGCTTCGCAAAAGCTTAAAGGAAAGAGGGGTGTTTTTGCTGAATTTGATGTCCTCCCCCGGATCAGGCAAAACCACCACTTTAAAAGCCACAATAGGAAAGCTGAAAGACAAGGTTAAAATCGGCGTTATGGAGGCCGATATAGACAGCGATGTTGACGCAAAGAAAATTGCCGAAACGGGAGTTAAATCAATTCAGCTTCACACAGGCGGAATGTGCCACCTTGATGCGGAAATGACAAGGCAGGGCCTTGAAGGGCTTAACACAGACGATGTTGAGCTTGCAATTCTTGAAAATGTGGGCAACCTTGTGTGCCCGGCGGAATTTGACACGGGAGCAGTTAAAAATGCCATGATTCTTTCCGTGCCGGAGGGCGACGACAAGCCGCTTAAATATCCCCTTATGTTTTCAATTTGCGATGTTGTGCTGATAAATAAAATCGATGTGCTGCCCTATTTTGATTTTGACGTTGAAAAATGCAGGGAATATATTAAGAAAAGAAATCCGAACGCAAAGGTTTTCCTCATCTGCGCAAAAACGGGCGAGGGCATAGACGAATGGGCAAACTGGCTGCTTAACGAAGTTCACGAGTGGCAAAAATAAGGCATAAAGCGAGGGAGAGCGTGTTTTATGTATGAATATAAATTTGACAAAATGAAGCCCGAGGGCAAAACATACCCGAGTGCGGAGCGTGTGATGCATTATTATGAAAATCACAGCAACGAACCGCCGAGGGAGCTTATCATAAAGCTTGGCACAAAGATTACGGACCGCGTGCTTTATAAAATGCCGTGGATGCCCAAGGTGGGCGAAAAAATGACGGTAAATGACCCCGAATATTGGGGACTTGCCGCCATGGTAACAGATGAAATGGCAGAGGTTGCACTTAAAATGAAAGTGCATAAGGGCATGACTATGCCCCAAATGATTAAAGCCACGGGCAAAGACGAAGCTTACCTTGCAAAAATTCTTGACGATATGGCGCAAATCGGCCTGATTGAATATAATTGGGAAAACCCCCGGCACGAAAAGCAATATGTACTTCCAATGTTTGTGCCCGGCAGTGCCGAATTTTTTAATATGAAATGGGAAAACATCTGCGAGCACCCCGAAGTGGCAAGCTTTTTTGAAAGAATGACTCAGCTTCCGCTTGAAAAAATAACGCCCATGGTGCCTCCCGGAGGCGCGGGAATAGGAATGCATGTTATTCCCGTTGAAAAAGCCATAGATATGGAAAACAAATCCGTGCCGATTGAGCACATTTCCCACTGGCTTGATAAATATGACGGCAAATATGCAGCAGGCCCGTGCTCGTGCCGCTATTCACGCTCTGTTTTGGGCGAGGGCTGTGCCGATGATCCCGAGGACTGGTGCATCGGTGTTGGCGACATGGCAGATTACCTTGTTGAAACAAACAAGGGGCACTACATCACCCGCGAGCAGGTTATGGAAATCCTGCAAAGAGCAGAAGACAACGGCTTTGTTCACCAAATTACGAATATAGACGGCGAAAACAAAATTTTTGCGATTTGCAACTGCCAAGTAAAGGTTTGCAACGCGCTTCGCACATCGCAGCTTTTCAACACGCCGAATATGAGCCGCTCCGCTTATGTGGCAAGAGTTGAGGCAAAGGATTGCGTTGCCTGCGGCAGATGCGTTGAATATTGCCCGGCAGGCGCCGTTAAGCTTGGCCAAAAGCTTTGCAAGAAAGACGGTTCAAAGGTGGCTTATCCCAAGCAGGAGCTTCCGGATGCCGTTAAATGGGGCAAAGAAAAATGGAGCCCCGATTACAGAGATAAAAACAGAATCAATTGCTACGACACGGGAACGGCGCCCTGCAAAACCGCCTGCCCGGCGCACATAGCCGTTCAGGGCTATCTTAAAATGGCGGCACAGGGCAGATACACAGATGCGCTTGCCCTTATAAAAAAGGAAAATCCCTTCCCTGCCGTTTGCGGCCGAGTTTGCAACAGGCGCTGTGAGGATGCATGCACAAGAGGCACTATTGACGAGGCCGTTGCAATTGACGAGGTTAAGCGCTTTATAGCACAGCAGGATCTTGATTGTGCAACAAGATATATCCCTAAAAAAGTCATTCCCTCAAACAGAGGAGAATTCAACAACAAAATCGCAATAATAGGCGGCGGCCCCGCAGGACTTTCATGCGCATATTATCTTGCGGTAACCGGTTACAGACCCACCGTTTTTGAAAAGAACGAAAAACCCGGCGGTATGCTTACATACGGAATTCCGTCTTACAAGCTTGAGAAAGATGTTGTTGAAGCGGAAATCGATGTTATCCGCGCGCTCGGTGTTGAAATCAAATGCGGAGTCGAGGTTGGCAAAAACATCACTCTTGACGAGCTTCGAGCTCAAGGCTATGAAGCATTTTACATTGCAATCGGCTGCCAAGGAAGCCGCAAAGCAGGTGTTGCGGGCGAGGATGCCGAGGGCGTTATGAGCGCCGTTGATATTCTGCACAAAATAGCCGAAAACCACGAACTTGATCTTTCAGGCAGAAAAACCGTTGTTATCGGCGGCGGCAATGTTGCTGTTGATGTTGCGCGCTCATCAAAGCGCTGCGGTGCCGATATTATCGGCATGTATTGCCTTGAAAGCAGAGAAGAAATGCCCGCTTCCGATGAAGAAGTGTTTGAAACGGAGGACGAGGGCATAACAATAAACAACGGATGGGGATTAAAAGAAATTCTCACCGATTCCGGCAAAGTTTGCGGCGTTATTCTTAAAAAATGCACCTCCGTTAAGGATGAAAACGGCAGATTCAACCCGCAGTACGACGATAACGACACAATGCAGCTTGAATGCGACGATATTTATCTTTCCATCGGCCAAAGCATTCTTTGGGGCGATATGCTCAAAAATGAAAAGGTTGAGCTGGGCAGAGGAAACGGCCCCGTTGCCGATTCGCTTACCTACCAAACCGCACAGGAAGATATCTTCGTCGGCGGCGATGTTTACACCGGCCCCAAATTTGCCATTGACGCGATTGCAGCCGGCAAGGAGGGTGCAGAATCAATTCACCGCTTTGTTCATTACAATGCAAGCCTTACCATCGGCAGAAACAGGCGTGATTTTATTGAGCTTGATAAAAACGACATCAAAATCGAAAGCTACGATAATTCATCCCGCCAAATCCCGGGAACGGACGGCAGCATAGACCGCAAAAAGTCTTTCCGTGACGCACATAAACCGCTCACGGAGGCTCAGGTTAAAATCGAAACCGCGCGCTGCCTCGGCTGCGGCGCTTCGGTTGTTGATGAAAACAAATGCATCGGCTGCGGCATATGCACCACGAAGTGTGAATTTGACGCGATTAAGCTTCACCGCGATCACCCCGAATGCAGCAACATGGTTAATTCGGATGATAAGATGAAAGCAATTTTGCCGTATATGATTAAGCGAAACATCAAAATCAAGCGTGCAAACAAAGGAAAATAATAATGCACGAATTAGGAATAGTTTTTCACATTATAAAAAGCATTGAAGGCGTGGCCGCAGAAAATCAATTAAAAAAGGTGAATGCCGTCACAATAGAGCTCGGCGAGGTTTCGGGCGTGCTGCACAATTATCTTGATGATTGCTGGAATTGGGCGTGCGCCAAAAATGAATTGATGAGCGGCGCAAGGCTGCAAATCGAGGTTATTCCCGCCATAACCTTTTGCGAGGATTGCAAAGGCACCTATGAAACGGTGAAGCACGGCAAAATTTGCCCGCTGTGCGACTCGGAAAACACCTACCTCATTTCCGGAAATGAAATAAACATTAAGGAAATAGAGGCTCTTTAGCAAGCTAAGGCTCACTTTTTGAACCTAAAAATATATTTTACAGGGAGAGGAAACTATGTTGTTCCAAATTTACGGCGAACATTCATTTTATCAGCTTCTGGGCTGGGTGCTTGTTTTCGTCGGGCTCATTGTTCTCAATGAAATCGCACGCCGCTCAAAGGCGGGCGGAATAGCTCTGTTCCTTGCGGTTCCCGCGGCTCTTTCGGTTTATTTCATCGTTGTTGCCGTGGCAGCCAAAAACGGCGCGGAATGGGCTGTAAACAACCAAACATATCTTTATATGAACGGTTGGTTCCACTATGCAAAGCTTTATGCCGCAACGGCGGGCTGCATAGGCTTTATGATGCTTAAATACAAATGGAGCATCGGCAAAAAAGAATGGTTTAAGGTTTTCCCGTTTGTTATCGTTGCAATCAACATTCTTATTGCGGTTGCATCCGATTTCGAGTCTGCAATCAAGGGCGGCTTCACAGGCGGCTGGTGGCTTTCATCCGAAGGTGTTTACATTTACGGCGGCTGGTGGAACTGGCTCAACGGTATCGCCGGCTTAATCAATATCCTTTGCATGACCGGCTGGTGGGGAATTTATTCATCTAAAAATCAGCAAGATATGCTTTGGCCGGATATGACCTGGTGCTATATCCTTGCATATGATGTTTGGAACTTTGAATATACATATCTTAATCTGCCCTCACATTCCTGGTATTGCGGTCTTGCTCTTCTGCTTGCTCCCACATTCGCAAATGCGTTTTGGAACAAGGGCGGCTGGATTCAGAATCGCGCAAACACCCTTGCAATTTGGTGCATGTTTGCCCAAGTATTCCCACTGTTTCAGGATAAGGAGCCGTTCGGCGTGCTCACCACCGTTTATCCGGAGGGCTACACTCCCTCAATGATGATGGACGGCATTGCGCCCACATCGGCAAATCCAAAGGCACAGGCTGTTATCTCCATCCTTGCAATTGCAATCAATGTTTACGTATTTGCCGCAATCGTTAAGCGCTCCAAGGCTCAGCACAAGAATCCGTATAAGAATGAAATCTTCACGGATCAAAAGGATTACAAAGCAGCTCTTGAAAGAGCAGCAGAAGCTCATAAGGTTGCTTAATCCGGCTGTGATTGAACATTATAAATAGCAAAAACGCCCCGTCTTGAAAACCAAGACGGGGTTTCTTTTTGCCTTGCGGCGTTATTTAAATGTATATCTTTGCAGTGTAAATTTTAATGCATTGTAAAATTTATTGCCTGCGCACCGCAAGCTCGCGGCCGTCGCCCGGCGTCAGCCTAAGCTCAGGCTCAAACGGCGTGTTGCCGAGATTTTTGTAAGTAACGATAACCTGCGATTCGTTACATTCCACGGTAAATTCAAGCAGCACGCAATCACCGCGCAGATAATCAAAGCTTTTGCCGTCATCCGTAAAGAAACTGCTTTTAAAGCTGCCGCTTTCAATCGGATAAACAGTGAACACAAGCTTTTCTTCCTTTTTAAAGCCGTATTCGCCGATGTTTTCGGCAATAACACTGCCGCCCCTTACAAAATAAGGCACGGCTCCCCTTGCGGGAATATCAATTTCAACAGTTTGCCCGCCCATATACGCACGGTCGTTAAGATACCAAATCTCGCCCTTCGGCAAATATGCTTTGGCTATCCGCTCGCCCTCATCCAAAATAAAGGTTGCCAAAATATTCCTGCCCACCATCATGGAATGGCTGTTTTCATCAATTTCCTCATCATTGTAGTAAAGGAAAAGCGGCGCGTTCATCGGAATTTCGTTTTGCACGCAATCATAGGCGCAGTTATAAAAATACGGCACAAGGCGGTGGCGCTCGGCAAGAATTTCCTTAGCTGCGCCGATTGCCTCAGGATAGCTCCACGGCATTGTGGCAGAGCCGTCCTCATTCCAGGAATGAATGGTAAATCTCGGCTCGAAAACGCCGTGTTGCATCCAGCGCAAAAGCAGCTCTTCGCTCGGCATATCGCCCGAAAATCCGCCCAAATCGTGGCCGTAAATGAAAAAGCCGGAAAGGCTCATCGTAAGCCCAACATAATGGCAATATTTTAAATCGTTAAACGATGTGAAATTATCCCCGCTCCATGTTTGGGCAAGGCGCCTTAATGCACTGCTGCCGCTTCGGGTTGAAAGAAACGGGCGCTCATTAGGGCGCTTTTTGATTTGCGCCGTGTATGATGACGCCGCCATCAGATAAGTGAGTATCGGCCTGATTCGGCTTGCCGAAACCTCTCCGCCGCCGAAGCCTGCCGCCAAGGCATCCTTATCCTTAATATCAAATTCGTTATTATCGTTCCATGTGGCGTCCATTCCGAAATCAAGCAGCTTTTCCGTTACCTGCCTGCTCCAAAAATCAAATCCCGCCGGATTTGTGAAATCTATATAGCTTCCGAGCCCGTCCCAAAACTGGGTAATAAACGGCTTGCCGCTTTTATCCTTAACAAAAAGCCCCTTCTCGGCTATTTCGGAATACATTGGGTGATCCGTTAAAAACGCCGGCTTGATATTCGGAATCAAATGAATTCCGTTTTGCGCAAAGCGCTCAATAAACGCCTGCGGGTTCGGAAACTTATCATGATTCCAATTAAAAACACAGCGCTGATTTCCGATTGAGGTGTAGCCCGAGGAAAGATAAAAGCCCTCACATGCAAGCCCAAGCTCGCCGAGCTTTTCAAGAAATGCGTTCATTTGATTTTCCGCATCAGGTGCATCGGTGTATGCCATCGTGCTGGCGCAGTACTCAAAGCTCCATTTCGGCGGAAACGCCTGCCTGCCGCAAAGCCTTGCATATTGCTGCAAAACCGAAAGCTTCGTGCCGAAAAAGATGTAATAAACAAGGCAATCATCGTTTGTTTTAAAGAATTTAAACGGCTCGTAATAATTATTTATTTCGCGCCCGAGATCAACAAAAGAGGCGTCACTCGTGTCATAGTAAATTCCGTAGCACCCTGCGGAATTTTCGCAGATGTAAAACGGCACATGTTTGTAAAGCGGGTCTGAGGTTTCGGCGTTGTAGCCCATACTGTCCGAAGTTTCTATGCGATAGGCATTGCCCGCCTTATTGAGCCTGCCGCTTTTATCGCCGAGTCCGTAGATGTGCTCGCCCTTTTCGCGGGAAATGTAATGATATGTTTCCTCGCCGAACTCGCCCTCAAAATTATATGCCAGGGGCGCGCGGTCCTCAAATATAACCCTGCCGTCGGGAGCAGAGTATTTAAGCAAAAAATTGTGCAAATCAAGCTCTGCCGTTACTCCGCAGTCGAGCGTGAAGGAGTCAACATCATCTGTCTCCAGCACTTTCGGGCTGCCCGGTGCAAAATCGGCGGTTGAAAGCTTATCCCTGCCGCCGAGCATAAATTCGTTGCCGGGATTAACGGTGAAGGTGGGCAGCATTTCACAACCGTCTTTATAAATTGCCACGCGCATTGCGCTTTCGCCGATAAAATCAACGGCGGCATTTATATTGCCGCATTTGTATTCGCGGTGTGATTCGCCGAATTCACCGCGCTTAAAATCATGGTTGAATTTCATTCTTTAGGTCCTCTGTTAAACAATGTGTTTTTCCACAGCAATTTGCCGGGAAGCTTTGTGAATTGCGTATTTTCGCAGAATATCATCGCCTTTTTATATCCCGGTTCCCATTTCGGCAGCTCGGCGCAATTCGGATTTCCGCTTTTGGCAAATTCGCAAATCGCGTTTATCATTTCATCCGATATTTTGTAATCGGTTTTATCAAACGGCCGCCAGCTGTTTTTCAGCATGCCGAAAACATAAAGCAAATCGCTTGCATGCCATGCGCCGTTTTCATCGCCGGGCAGTCGGCGTGCAAAGCAATAAAGATAGCAATTGCTTTTATCGTTTTTCATCCACTTTTTCGCAAGAATTTGCAAAACCGCGGGCACCATATCTTCTGTTGTGATTCCGATCATTTTGGGCATCTGCGGAATCGTGTGCATATTAAAGGTTTCTTTTGTGAGCAATTTGCCGTCATAAACGGGCAAGGTGTAAAGCATGCTGAGTTTATCCTCTTTGCAGCCCTTTTTCCATGCAAAATAAAGCTTTTCGGCATCGATCTCTTTAAGCTGCGCCATCGTTTGCACGCCTGCATTTTTCATTATTTTTTCCCAAAAGCCTTTTACGGAGCTTGGCTTAACAGGGCGTGCTATTTTGCGCTGAAGCCCTGCGGCGCTCAGCAAAATCGCCTTTTGGGCAAGGCCTTTGCACAGCGGGCTTGATATAAATATATCCACGCTCATTGCACCCGCGCTTTGGCCCGAAAGAGTTATATTTTCATCGTCACCGCCGAAATATGATATGTATTTTTTTACCCATTTAATTGCCGCCAGCTGATCGTAAAGCCCGAAGTTGCCGCAGGCACCGTTTCTTGCAACATCGGGATGCGCGCAAAAGCCGAAAGCGCCGAGCCTGTAATTGATGCTCACGAAAACAATGCCCTTTTCGGCATATTTTTCGCCGCTGATATGCCCTTCGTTTGCACTGCCTCCCGTGAAGCTGCCGCCGTGAATATAAATCAGCACGGGGGCTTTTTTCGCCTCTTTGGGCGCATAAATATTAAGGAAAAGGCAGTCCTCGCCGTAAGTGAAGGTGCCTCCCCTGCGAAATTCCTTGTGGTAAAAGGAATTTACGGTGGCATCATCCTCAAATGCCCTGTGCTGAGGTGAGCAATTTCCGAAATTGCGGGCATCATAAGCGCCGCCGGTGTATTCGCACATTTCGGGATATTCCCAGCGCTTTGCATTTGCGTATCTTATGCCGCGAAATTCCGTGCGTTTTTCAAATTCAAGCCCGTGAAAAATGCAGCCGTTTGCATTTAATTCAATCGTGTTCATAAAATTCACCCTCTTGATTTAATTATAGTAAACATATGCGTTAAAATCAATAAAATAATTGCTTTGTGCCGCCACAAATTCCATCTGTTTTATCGAAAAGTTTATTCGCTTTCAAGCTATTGATTTTCGGCTTTTTTACAAAAAATCGGCATAAAAAAGCGCCGCAAATTCATTGCGGCGCACTTTTAAAATATATCGTGCTCGGCTTAAAATTCCTCGGCAGCTCATACAGCACCGACCGCCTATATAAAATTCACATTGCAATCTTTTATCCAATAATAAATTTGCACAATATATGCCAGCACTTGTGGTCCGCGCATCAATTGCCCGTACCAAGGCTCAGGCAAGGCGTCCGGATCGCGCATAAGTTCGCGGATTTTCGCCTCGTTAAGCATTTCGTGCAAGGGCGTGGTTTTATCGGCAAGCACAGCTTCCGCCATTTTGCAAACCTCTTTAAAATATATGGGATTGTGTGTTTTGGGATAAGGACTTTTTTTGCGCCACGCAATTTCATAGGGAAGTTCGTTTTCAAAAGCCCGGCGAAGCACACCCTTTTCCCTGCCGCCCGGCGATTTAAACTTCCACGGCATATTGTAGGCGTATTCAACTATGCGATAATCGCAAAACGGCACCCTAACCTCAAGCGAGCAATGCATGCTCATCATATCCTTGCGCATAAGCAGCGTTTGCATAAACCAATCCATGTTCAGCATAAACATCTCGCGCATTCTGCGCTCCGTTTTTGAATCGCTTTCAAGGTATGATGCGGATTTCACCGTTTCAAGGTATTTTTCATGCACAAATTCACCGCCGTTTTTCAAAAGCCCCGGCTTCAATATGCTTTGGCGCACATCGATTGAACGACTCCACGGAAAAGTTTCTTCAAAGAGAATATCTTTGTTGTGGTACCACGGGTAGCCGCCGAATATTTCATCCGCACATTCACCGGACAGAGCCACGGTTTGCTCCCTTTGCACCTCGCGGCAAAACAGAAGCAGCGATGAATCAACATCCGTAAATCCGGGCAAGCTGCGCGCCTCGGTGCTTTCCTCCAGCGCGTGCGCCACCGCTTTGTTATCAAGCACAATGTTTTTGTGCTTACTGCCGATATAATTTGAAATCAGCGAAATATAATCGCTGTCCTTATTCGGCTGAAAAAGGCTTTCTTTAAAGAATTTGTCGTTATCCGTATAATCAACGGAATACGTGCAAAGCCGCCTGCCGCGCGATTTTGCACCGTCCGAAGCTATGCGGCTGATTATTGAAGAATCAAGCCCGCCGCTCAAAAAAGTGCAAAGCGGCACATCGGAAACAAGCTGCCTTCTGATTGCGTCCGAAACAAGATAATGCGTGTGCTCAATCGTTTCGGCTTCGCTTTCCGTGTGCTTCGCCGCCGTAATTTGCCAATATTTATGAATTTCGGTTTTTTCGCCGCTAACGGTCATAAAGCATGCTGGCGGAAGCTCTTTTATGTCTTTAAAAACGGCTGAGCCTATCGGCTTGGCGGGGCCGAGCATAAAAATTTCGTTGAGCCCGTTTTCATCCACATCCGCCGAAATTTCAGGAATTAAGAGCAGGCTTTTTATGCGGCTGGCAAAGGCAAATATGCCTTGCTTTTGAGCATAGAAAAGCGGCTTAACGCCGATTCTGTCGCGGCAAAGAAAAAGCCTTCGCGCTTCATCGTCCCACACCGCAAATGCAAAAATTCCGTTCAGCTTTTTGCAGCTTTTCTCTTTCCAGCAATCGTATGCCTTTAAAATCACTTCCGTGTCGCAATTTGTGGAAAAAGTGTAGCCGATACTTTTAAGCTCGTTTCGGATTTCATCCGTATTATAAATTTCGCCGTTGTATGTTATTGTGTATTTACCGAAGTTCATCGGCTGTGCGCCGTTTTCGGGATCAATCACGGCAAGCCGCCTGTGGATGAGCGAAATATAAGGCTTTGTGAAATAGCCGGCTCCGTCAGGCCCGCGAAGCCTTAAACTGCTGCCGATTTTTACGGCAAGCTCCCTGCGCTGCCTCAAATCAATATCTTCAGATAACATTCCTGCAATTCCGCACATGGTATCACCTCATATATAACTTCACCGTTATATTATGCCCGCATAAATTTTTCGCCACTAAATTTGAAAAAAGGCTTGACTATCGGGTTCCCATATGCTATATTATTAAGGCGTTAAGAAACGCTGGTGTAGCTCAGTTGGTAGAGCAGCTGATTTGTAATCAGCAGGTCAGGGGTTCAAGTCCGTTCACCAGCTCCAAAATTTGGTATGCCGCATTTCTTAATACGGGATACCAATAAATATGGGAGAGTTCCCGAGCGGCCAAAGGGAACAGACTGTAAATCTGTCGTCACTGACTTCAGTGGTTCGAATCCACTCTCTCCCACCAAGCAAGCTCCTAATCACATCGATTGGGAGTTTGCATTTACAAGGATTAGTGCAAAATCAAATATATGATTTAATCTCGATGTTAAAAAAGAATTTAATCCTCAGATTATATTTACTTGTAAAATAAAAAAAGCCAAGCCGAATATGCTACGATAAAAATAACATATGGCTTGACAATTGAACGCATTTAATCCATAATCATAATACAGAAAAAACGGCAACTGAAAACCGAGTATGTTAAGTTCGATAACATATTCCGGGATATATCCACCCGCGCCAACGGGTCGGATATATATGAGGTTGTCTTTTTTTATTGCTAAGACTAATCTTAAATAGTTAATTTGCAAGTTGTCAATAATTTTTTCAAAAAAAGGCGGATTTTTTCCGTCTTTTTCTTTTTTTCGGTACTGTTTTCGTGATATATACATTTCGTATGTTTCACAACTTGCACAAAAAAATAATGTTTAAATTATGCACTTTGTGAAAAGTACATTTTGTGATTATCACATTTTGTGATTGTAACAAAACGTATATGCATAATTAGAATGATATATAATCAGAATGATATATAGTTATATTTATATATCTATCATATCTATCTTACAGAATATAGGATTTCCAAAGATGTTAAAAACTGCGTTAAAATCAAAAGATTGATATGATGATGATTGAAATTGAATATATGCGTAATATGATAGTGATATCAAATTAAACGGAGGTTTAAATTATGAAATTACTGTCAGAAATACCGGAAAAGGAAAGAAGCTTGTACAAGGTTATGGATTTGTGGTATCTTCACAACATTTCAGGCCGATTGGCACCGAACACATGCCGCATGTACAGCGACACCATACGCAGAATCAAAACACATGCCGCCGACATGCCGGTTAAAGCCATTAACGAGGAACGCATGCAAATCATCATCAATAAAGTAGCAAACGCCGGATATGCCAACTCCACGGTGTCTAAATGCCGATTGGTGTTAAGCAACATCACCGAATTCGCCGTCAGAATCAAGTGGCTCGATACCCTGCCGCTGTTCAAGCTTTTCGTGCCGAAAAGCGCACCCACAAAAGTAGTTGATGCACTGGATATCGAAACGCAGATAAAAGTTGAGGAGTATTGCCGCACTCCGAAAAATCAAAAATACGGTGATGTTGTTCTGTTTATCTTAAATACAGGGCTGCGCATCAGCGAGCTGTTTAATTTGAAGTGGTGCGATATTAAAGCAATTTCTAAATATACATATATGGAAATTCGCGTAAGCAAAACAAAAAACGGAATACGATGTGTTCCGCTTAATTCGGAAGCTCTCAAAATAATCCAACGCCAACCGCATATTAACGAATATGTTTTTACAACTATAACCGGAGAACAATTAAGTCAAACACAGATGAAACGCTTCAACGCAAAACTGCGCTCGGAGCTGAATATAGAAACATTCACAAATCACATTTGCCGTCATACATTCGCAACACGAGCACTTGAAAAAGGAATGGAAATAAATGCGTTGTCAAAGATTATGGGGCACTCCTCCCCCGCCTTTACAATGCAGCGTTACACCACCGTTTTTAACGAATATTTATTCGCTCAAATGAGTATTTTTGAGCGGGCATAAAAAAATGGGCCAACTGGCCCACAAATCCCGCAGGCCTTGCGGCACAAGGGCTACGGGGTTTTGATGTTCCAAAAAAGGCCGAAAAACACAGCTATTTTTCTTGGCCTTTTTCTTCTTTTTTCTTGGTTTGTTCCAACTGACGATATACCTGTTGATTAAGCATATGTGCATGTTCATCGGCAAGGCGTGAAAACAACATTCTCATGTTATCGGACAGCAACATCAAGGAATCGTCAAACGTTTTTTTGGCAACATAATTGCTCCGCTGCGGCCGCCAATTCAATAAGGCTTCAGCGTATTCGTTACCTTGAGCCGCCGATGCACGCAGATATTCGGTTGCCCTTATTCTGTCCGCAGCAATTTCATTGCCGCCAAAGAGAAAAAGCTTGCCCAGCTGATATTGTGCAAACTGATTGCCTTGTTCTGCCGATTGCTCAAAATAATGAACTGCCTCTCGCTCATTTTTCTCCGTTATTTCACCTTTCAGGTATATATTTCCGAGCTGGTATTGCGCAAATTGGTTGCCCTGCTCTGCCGATTCGCCGAAATATCGAATAGCCAAATCGGGATTTTGAGCAATTTCATCGCCCTTTAAATATACTAAGCCGAGTTGATATTGCGCGAATTGGTTACCCTGCTCGGCTGCGGCAGTAAAACAGTTTAAGGCTTGATATATATTTTTATGGCCGAGTTCGTCGTCAATATAAATTGTGCCGAGCCGATACTGCGCCAACCCGTTTCCTTGTTCTGCCGCTTCATTCAGATACCGTATAGCCAAATCAATATCTTGTTCCGTCACATCCCCGCTTAAATATATATTACCCAGTTGATATTGTGCAAACTGGTTGCCCTGCTCGGCCGATTTGGTAAATTCGTCTATTGCTTTCGGGATATCCTTATACTCCTCAGACATATAAATACTGCCGAGGTGGTATTGCGCAAATTCGTTATTGAGTTCGGAGGCTTTTGTGAAATATTCTATCGCGCGGTTCATATCCTTTTTGGTGATTTCACCGTCGCAATAAATTTTACCCAATTGATGAAGCGCAAAACTGTTGCTTTGCTCGGCGGCGCTTTCAAGCAGTTTTAAACCTTTTTCAGTATTAAAGTAATCGCTGCCTTTTTCGGTGTAAATTTTACCCAGTTGGTATTGCGCAAACTGATTGCCCTGCTCTGCCGATTTAGTAAATTCATCTATCGCTTTTGAAATGTTTTTATATTCGTCTTGCATATAAATACTGCCGAGGCGGTATTGTGCAAATTCGTTATTGAGTTCGGAGGCTTTTGTGAAATATTCTATCGCGCGGTTCATATCCTTGTCTGCGATTTCACCGTCGCAATATATCTTGCCCAGTTGATGAATTGCAAAACTGTTGCCTTGTTCGGCGGCACTTTCGAGTAGTTTTAATCCTTTTTCGACATTAAAATATTTACTCTCTTTATCGGTATAAATCTTACCGAGTTGATACCGAGCGGTTACATTTTCGGCTTCGGCCGCCTTAATTAAAAGCTTTATTGCCTCCTCTGCTTTTTCCGGGTTTTCTCCGCTCAGATACAGTTGTGCCAATTTTGTCTGCGCGTATGTATTTCCAAATTCGGCAGATGCTTTAAGATATTTTTCGGCTTCTTCGGGATTGCAGTCACAACCCTTGCCGTCCAAAAGCATAACCGCAATTCGATATTCGTTTAAGTCGTTGGGATCATGCTTTTCGGATGCCTTAAACGAATTGAGCGCCGAGCGGTATAAGTCATCCGCCTCATGGCTGTCATCTTCGACAACGCCTTTTTCGAGCATTTGCGCCATATTGTATTCAGCAAAAGGCATTGATTTATAATTGCCTCCCGGTTCGGCAGCATAGGAAAAATAATCGTATGCTTTTTGTGGATCCGCTTCTGTTCCGTTGCCCTTATAATACAGGCAACCTAAAGTGTAGCTCGCAAACGGCGAACCGCTCTTTTGCAGATATTCGATTCCCGATTGAATATCGGGCTTGCAGCCTTTGCCGTCGATATACATTCTGCCTATCTTATAGTTAACATAATCCTGCATCCAGGCATCGCCCTGTGCTTCCGGATAAGCGGCTATAAATCCTTTAAGAGCGGCGGCGTAGTATTCTTGAGCTTTCGCATTATCAACATCGCCAAAGGTGCCGTTTTCATACATTCGGCCGAGCTCGAATGATGCAACGCAATTTCCGGAGTGCGACTGCTCAATAAACTTCGCTTCTATATCAGACAGCGCTGTTAGCTTTTCGTCCGCTTCTTCATATGTAAGAGCTTCCGATAACAACACCTTTATTGACTTGTAATCTTTGCTCCACCATTTTTTTGACAGAATATGTATTTTCCTTTTTCCGGTACTTTTTTCGGTTTCGATTTTTCCGTCAAAATCCAAAGGTTCGTCGGTTTGCGCGGCTTCGTTTATTTCTGCCTCAATATATGATGAACTTTCTTCCTCTTTTAAATCCGAAAAAGCAAAATTCTTCATAGATGCCAAAATGCGATTGCCGCATCGTTTGTATAAATCCTTTATTTTGTTATCTATATATTCGGTGTTTGTTTCGCCGCTGTAGGCTTCGGAATATATTCCGTTTTGTCTTGCCAACAATTCCTTAAGCTGCTTATATTCTTCGCCGTGATATTTTTGAATATATAAGCTTGTTATTTTGTCTATCTCCGGTCGCAGGGCGGCAATTTTGTTCATGCCGTATTTCCATGCTCGTTTATCGTTAGGAAGCTTGTTATAAACAGACAAATACTGTGTAACGATATCTTTGTTTTCAAGCAAAACATCATCCCGAATTGAGTTAATGATTGATTCACGCATTATCTCGTTAATTTTTTGGTTTTCGAGACTGTGCTCAACAATTTGATTTACCATGCGTGATTTAAAAACTTCAATCGATGAGAGCTTGAATTTACCGCGCAATTCTTCTTTGCCGTCAACAATCATTTTTCGCCTTATGGGTGTCGGCTCAACGGTGGCAATATGGATATGAATGTTATCGGTATTATAATGAATAGCCGCACTCCACACGGCATTTTCAAGATTTTCGGCTTTGAGCATTACATTAACGCTGCTTCGGCAATAATTCATAAGCTTGTTTTTATCAAGCATATTAGTTTTGCTGTTCCAAAGTCCGTTTTGTTCAAGCCAGCAGTTATCAAAAGATATAACGGTTTGCCACATAAGCGATCCGTTTTTTTGTGCTTTTATGTACGTGTTTTTTAATTGTTCTTTTTCTTCCTCGGTTAAGTGATTTGATACCGAAGTAAATAAGTCGGATGTTTTTTCAGGGTTACCCATATAATTTGTATAAATACTGTATGAAGAAATATGTTCATTTCGCACAGCATTTTCTCTGTCAATATAATCGATATAGCCACCAAAGATGTCAGAATTTGGAGTTACAAATTTGGTTTTTACAATGCAACCTACCATTGGTTATTTTTCCTTTCCGTTTTTCTTGTTATCTTTAAGCTGTTTGTAATATGCTATTTTTGCCTTTGTTTGATTTTCGGCTTGTTCTACAATGTCGTTTTTCAGAGTGTCTGTTGAGACGAAATTGGTTGCCGACATTGACGGCGAATATAACATTGAATTAAGAATTTCTATTATCACCTGTGAATTTATATCCGCCGTTCGGCTTGCCAATCGAATCCTTGTAAATGTGTTTTTGTATTTATCCTCAAGCACATTTACGATTTCTTTTGCCAAATCCTCACTTTGATTTTTTTCTTTTTCTCGGTCATTGCTTATGATAAGCTCAATTGCGGCCGTTAAAGATTTCAAGCCGTGCTCGGATTGATATTTTTTAAGATATTCAAGGCTTTCCGGGGTTAATCGAAACGCCGTTTGCTTTCTTTCGTTCGGCATGTTTTTCTCCTTGATTTTTCGGCCCGCTTTTTGGCCCGTTTTGGAACATGGAAACCCCGCAGGCCTTGCGGCACAAGGGCTGCGGGATTTGTGGGCCAGTTGGCCCATTTTTATTTTTCGATAATTTTGATGATTTTGTCGAGTATATTTTCTGCCGCTTCAAGTGCTTTGATCAGCTTTTTATATTCGCTTTCCGGCAAAGATATTTCAGCTGCTTTTTGTGCTATATATTCCGACTTGCTTTTAAGGCTTGGAATATAATAGCCCTTTATATCGGCATCGCTCGGTGAAGCTTTCGATTTAGTTCTGTTTTCATTTTTCTTTGCTGCCTGCGCCTTTAGCTTTTCAACTTTGGCAGGTGTTACAGCGGCAGCTTCGCCGGCTATTATTTTAGTTTGTTGTGCCGGAGATAAGTGAGCCACATTTTCGGCTGTATTCAATGATATTTCGTTGTTCGCCAATTTTTCTTTTATTTCTTCTGTGCCGTGCTCTTCGACATAATTAAAACGCTTAACCTGGCGGGGCGATATGTTTAATTGTTCGGCAATTAAATCATTCATATTACCGGTGAGTTTAACGCCGTTTTCTTTTAATTCTTTATAAATTGCTTTTAAAGAATTAACCTGAAACATTCGATCTCCGTCTGTCAATTCTCTTGCTTCCGAATTGGTCGTAACCAACGCATACAATTCTTTACTTTTTTCGGATAACGGCAATTCATTATCCGATAAATCGGTAACAAGGCACGGAACAAGTTCAAATTCGTGATGCCCTTCTTTTACCAATTCTCTGAGGGCGGTATAACGGCGCTCACCGGTCAAGAGCCGATATTTTCCGCCCGGTATTTTATACACTTCCAAATTCTGCTTCAACCCGTTATGTAAAATGCTGAATTTAAGTTCTTCGATAGAATCCACGGAATATTGATTCATTGCGTTGGGCACAATATCGTCTATATGTATATCCGAAATCTCAAATTTCTTTTGTTTTTCCGCCTTTGATGCCTCGTTTAAAAATCCTAAATTTTTTAAATCTACGCTTGCATATCTTCCCATTGTTATTACTCCTTTTATGTTTAATAATTTTTAATGATGTATTCGGTTAAAGTTCTGTAATCTTTAGCCGTTGTTGAATCGGGTGCATAATCTGTTAATGTTTTGTGTGCGTATCCTATTTCTTCCGCACGAACACATTTACGAATTTGTATATCAATAAAATTTTCTTTTAAAGCATTTACAAGAATTCCTCTTATTTGTTTAGAAATTGCGGTGCGATTGTCAAATTGAGTTAAGAAGCATTTAATATCTCTGAGTTTAAAGTTATAATCTCTTACGCTGTTAACAAGACCTTGAGCAATGCAATATCCGGCAAATCCCCACATATCGCTGTTAAGTGGGCAAAACACATAATCGGTAGCAGCCAATCCGTTAATGTTGATTAAGTTAACCGCAGGTGAGCAGTCCATAATACAATAATCATAGTTTTGATTTATGCGTTCCAAAAATGAACGCAGCTTAAATTGTTGTGGGTTTATCATGTCATTTTTTAGTGCACTTTCGATCTCGGATAAGTCTATAAAAGACGGTATTAGATCCAGATTATCATACTGTGTTTTAAAAATTACTTTTTCAGGTTCAATTCCCGGATTTGTAAGAATATCGCCGACAGTGTAATCATATTCCTTAAGTGGTGATAAATCGCCGTTTCTTAAAACACTTTCTAATGCTTCGGCAAAGTTTATCTCCTTTTGTGAGAACAAAGAACTGCAGTTAGCTTGCGCATCCAAATCAATCAGCAATACTCGTTTTTTATATTCACTTGCCAAAATATGTGCAATAGTTGTTGCAGAAGTGGTTTTTCCAACTCCGCCTTTGATGTTTAAAAAAGCATAAGTTTTCATTTTTTTATCTCCTTTATTTCGGCTTCGAGCCGTTTTAATGTTGTTGTGTTATTTTCAATTGCCGCAGCCATTATATTAACAAGCTCGGAATAATTGTTTTCGGTTTCCTTAATGCGATCGGACAACGCATAAGATTCCAAAATGATATTAACAAGCTTGTTGCGGCTTAAATGCTTTTGATGAGCGAGTGCATCAATTTTTGCCACCACGCTTTCATCAACATTGCGGATATAAATTGTTTTCATTTTTCTCCTTTCCGGTAAAACAGACAAAAAAATAAGCCAATAAAACTATCCGCATTTTGCGCGCATAGTTCTATTGGCTCAATGGCTCTGTTATTTGATTTGCTTATATTGTATAACAAATGTATAACAAAATCAAGTATTTTAAGAAAAAATGTATAACAGATGTATAACAAAGTGGCTTTTTTGTGCAAGCACTTTTTCAGAGCAAAAAGTGCCGAAAACAGCAGGCTTTGCCTGCTCAATCACTGAAAGTGATTGCAGTTTTCCCTTATGCTCTTTTTTATCCTCGCACAGGATAAAAAACAATGCCTTTTTACCGAGAAAAAGGCATCATTTTCGGGCGGTTTCGCTTTGAATTTCGTTTTTGAAGCGTTGCCGCTCTGCGCAAAACGCAACGAAAAAGGCAGCGGCTCCGCCGCCGGTTACCTGAAAAAGAAAAAAGGGCGAAAAAAATCCGCCCTTAAATCATCGGCCTATATCAAAGCCGTCAAACATTATTTGATTGCGTGCCGAAAAGTTCATTTCAATGGTGTGATTGCCATTTATGTACTTTTGCAATGCGGCTTCCCGGCCGAGGCCGTCACGCTTCAAATCATCACAATAAGCTTGTATCTGTTCTGTTACACTACGAGGCGTTCCGAGCTCTGCTTGCATAGTATAAACATTGTCTCTGTCGGCCACGATTGAGATGTCAACAGCTTCGTATGATTGTTTTTCGATAGCAACATTGTTTTTCTCCTCCAGCTCTTTTAAAGCATCCCGAATCGGCATCCTGCGAATTTCTGAATTTGAATTTTCAAAAATAACATAAGGATATTTAATGTTTTCCGCTTCACTAATGATTTTAAAATCGTGATTTTCGGCCGCGTTTTTAAGCGTGTCGTATTCGACGATTTTTGCCACGGAGCTGTCACCGAGAACCGCCGAAAGTGCTTCCCGGTGATTTGAATTTCCGGTGCCGATAAACTGAAGTTGAAAATCCGGTGTTAACTGCACCGCTTTTGAACCCGCATCGAAATCTTGCACAGCAACGATTTTCATTTCGTCGGCCACAAGGCGTTTTAAGCTGTTTTTAATATCGTCCGTACCAGATGCCTGGCAAGTAAAAGAATACCAATTCTGCGCCGAACGGTCGCTTAACACAGCCTCCGGTGAAGTTTCGTCCTTGAGTATCATCTGTTTTAAATCTTTAATCAATCTTTTTTCTTTTTCGGTATTGACTTTTTGCGGATAATAGCATATACTATTATCGTAGTCAATGAGTGATTCCTCTAGGGGCAAGTAGAGCCCTATAGACTGAGTCAATTCATTGGCTATTTTTTTATTATATGCTATTAAAGATTTTTTCTCAATTTCTTTTTTTATGTATTTTTTAAAATTTTCTTTTCCATATATACTCATAATTCTTTGTGCTGTATAGTGTTTTAAATCAAAATTTAAAGAGCACGGAATAATAATTCTGTTATTATTTGAATCATAGATATCTGAAACAAAGATTATTGAGTTCGGATGATTACCCTTTAAAATCATAACAGGGTTACGAATAGCGTTAGGAATCTGATATAGTTCCCCTAAGCTCATATTGTGGGCGTGAGGGAATTTTTTTATATCATCACTTGTGATTTTTCTTAAAGTATTGTTTTTAATCACTATATCGTGAGCTTCGATTCCGCAAGCCTGCATTACATAAGGTGTTGAGCACACTTTAATTACTTCGGTTGCGGGATATTCGCCGTTTTGCCACTTATTCAAATCCGACTTAAACTGTTCGTTTTCTTTTTCATTTTCAATTATCTTTTTGAAAAATCCGACGAGCTGTTTTTTTGAATAATCAGCCGCCTCAAATTCCGTTTCCGATAATCCGAGCTTTTCTAATGCCGTTGATACTGCCGAATTGAAATTCTCGGCACTTGCGTGTTCTGCCGTTTCATAAAGCATATAATCCCCGGAATACACGGTTAATCTCTCATCACCGGGAACATTATATGCTTCCTCATATGCGGCAACTAATTTTGTCAACTCGGCATTGACATTTTGTAAAGAACGATTTATACTTTCGTTGTAGTCAATAGGTAAGTCGTCTATGGGCAATTGGAGCCCAATAGAATGGACAGCTTCATTGGCTATTTTTTTATTGTTTGTTTCTTCAGTTGGTGCGAAATTAAGCTCTTTAATTTCTTCTTTTTCCCGGTGCAGATATTTTTCAATAGCGCCGTTAAAGCCGGTTATCATATCGCCGTATGCAGTATTAACTCTGTCGAGAATATCAGGAAGTTCCGGGCACTTGATTCCGTCGGAGTTTAATTCTTTATATTCAAGATAGTTTCTGTATGAATCGGCAAGATGAGCTTTTCGTGCATTTTCGATTTCGGAAACGCCGAGGTGCTCACGCAGCATCAGGCTCAAGCTGTCCGCTTCGATTTCTTTTTGCTCAACAGACATATCCGGGTCGTAAGCAGCGTGCATAACGGCGTGGCCGAGTTCATGAGTTAGAACGGATAATTTCATTGAATCATTCAGCTTGTCCGATAAATGAATTGTGTTATCTGCAGGCTGAAAATAGCCACGCATACTTATAGACGGAAAATTTTCGATATATACCGGAATCCCCCGTTCTTCACAATACGATTTCACCGCATTGAACAATTCATCGTGTTTTTCGGAAGAATAGCCCATTCCGAACAGCTTGGGATATTCGGAAACCGGGCAGTCGGTTTGCCCAATATCAAAAGCATGGCCGATTTTGAAAACTGTTATTTTTTTCGTTTCTATTTCGCCGGCTTTAATTTTTGCCTTTTCTTCTTTTCCGGCTTCAGATAACCGTTTCCATTGGCTTATATTGTCGTCGTACCAATATGTAACCGCCGCAGGGACGAGGATTTCCATTCCTTTTTGGCCACGCTGCACCTGATATCCCATTTCTTTCAATTTATTATATGAAGCACAAAAACGGGCGCCCGGATTTTGCCTATATATCAGCATTTTATTATTCGTGGAATATTGATAAAATCGAGAGCTGAAGTGCAAGAATTCAAGGATATCTTCGGGGTCGTTTTCAAAATTTGTAACAATATCCGCAACCTGAGCTTTGAGTTTTTCTTTTGCTTCTTCTTGTTTGGCTTTCCATTCTTCGGCATTATACTTCTTCATTTTTCAGCGCCTCCAGGATAGCTTCGGCAATGTTTTTCGGCAGTTCGTCAAGCAAGGTTAAATCTTCACTTGCCACGGTATCACCTAACGGATAAGCGCTTTCGTTGCCGCCGTTGTCAACATAATAAAGATTTCCCCATTCGTCCTGAGCTATCGAATAATCGTCATATATCAAAATCACTTCGTTACAGAAGTTAATTTTTTCGTTCATTATATATTCCTCCTAAATTTTTGAAATTATTTGATATAAAAATTGAATAAACAGAGCGCGCAACTCAGGCTCGGCCAAAGTGTAAATTCCGATTGCGGCCAGCGTTATAAGCACTGTTCCGGCAGCAGCCTTGATTATGCGAATCAGCACTCGCACAATAAATTTGAATGTGTTATTTTTCTCCACCACAACAACATTTTCGTTGTTAATATTATGCTTTTGCCTGAGCTTCGTTTGATGATTTTTTTCTTCAATTTCGGCGTTTAAAATCGTTGCATTTTTATATCTGCCCATTTGTTATTTCCTCCAACCGAATTTTTTCTTTTTCTTTTTTGAGGTATCGGCCGCCGATACCTTTAATATTTCGGTCAATAAAACCTCCATTGGCTGATGCACCGAGAATACATCCGGAATTAAAGGGCTGAAATATGTTGTAACACCGCCCATTAGCTCTTTGAGATCTTCTTGGTCTTGCATAGCAACAAATTCATATACAAAGCTTACATCGTCATTTTGGAACTCTGCCAATGCTTGCGTGGAATAATCGATTTCGTTTGCTTTCGCTCCGCAAACGATTATTTTTTGGCCTTTTTCGAGAAACGAAAACTTATTAAATTCCGGGTCTGAAATACACCCCCAGTCATAAATAACATAATCGTATTCGGTCAAGGCAAAGTTGATTTTATCTGCCGCCAATAGATCAATACCCTCGAAAAAGAAAACGTCACGCTGAAGCCCAAAAATCTTTTGTAAATTTGCCAAATATCCGGAACGGTTAAATTCAAGATATGCAGCCTTATATCCCTTAGAATTTAGATATTTTACTATTTGAAAACACAGCGTAGTTGTTCCGATGCGATGCTGTGCTCCGGCAACGGCTATCGTTTTTGCTTTTGCCGCCGTATCGATTACCGGTGCGGCATTTGATATTGTAGGTTTGGCCGTTTCATCGGAATTTAAAAAGAGCAGAAATTCTTCTTTGATTTGCGACAAATTTGTTGCCGTTATGATTTGATTAAGTCCGGCTTTGAATAAGCTTTGGCAAATAATCGAACCCGGATTTATACCCGCAGCATAAATTATAAATTTACATCTGAGCGCCGATGCGGCGGAAACTATAGCCGCCGTTATATCTTCGGCTTTTTCGCTCCACATTGAAACATCGATAACTACGCAGCTGTAATCTTTGGCAGTGGTTATCATTTTAACGAAATTAAGCTCGATATAACCTGTGCTTTCAACTGCTTCACCGGGCATTGTTTCTGTTATGAATAGTGTTTTATCCTCATCACCGACAAACAGAATCATTTTAAGCGCCACCTTTCGTTAATTCTAATATCATACCTTGTTCTCGATTTAATTCGTGAATCGGCTGTTTTGCTGCCTTTTGAAGCAATTCCGCAGAACTTAAATGCAAATATTGAGCGGATGAAATATTGTTTTCGCGTATCATTTGCAGCTGTGCGTTCCAGTCATTCTCGGTTTTTGGCAAAAATTCCGTGCAAGAAACATTTGGATGGTTTTTTGATATATCGGATTTAATGTTGCCCATTGCCGTAAATCCGGATTCGTCATTGTCGCAACAAAGCACAACATTGTGAATTGTAGGCCGTTCGTTAAGAATATTACCGACGGCTTCCCATTTGCCCGTACCACCGAGTGCAACATAATCATAGGTGTATATTTTTCGGCCGACATCTTCCATAATTGACATAACAGACATCGCATCAATTACCGCTTCGGAAACAATCAGCGTATCGGCGCCGTTGTCGATATAAAAACAGTGTTTGTAATCATTTCCCGGATGTTCCCATTTAAAACCGTTTTTAACATATGTATTAGTTCCGCGCTTGTTACAATATGTGGGCTCGCCTGCACGGTTGTAATTTACAAAAACACAGTTTTTGTGTTCGTCCTCGTATAGATTGCCGCCATAAATAAAATCGTCCACAATATTTTTATTTATATGCCGCGATTGAAGTAGATAAGCTTTTGCGTGCTTCAGTGTGTCTGCACGCTCAGGTAAATTATTCATCGATATTTTTTCTCTTTCCGGGTTATTTCTTTGGATTTTTGCTTTTCCTATTTCAGCATGTGATATATCATATGTTTCTATATAAGGTCTTAAGGTGTTGATTGCCTCGGCCTCGGAACAATTATCAAGCTCGCAAACAAAGTCTATTATCGAATGCCAACGGTTATCAACCGAGTAGCGGCAATAACGATTCGTTTCGGGCTTAATCATCACAGACGAAAAATCGGCTTTTCCTTTGCTTCCTTCTATACCATAATAACTGCCTTTGCGAACAATTTTAAAGCCTCTTGATGCGGCGTAATCCTGAATAGGTATGCTTTCGCGAATTCGTTGGCATATTTCGGAATTTTGATTATAATTCATTGTGTAGCCTCCAATCTTTCCTGCAGCTCAAGAATATTATTTTTGTATTCTTCAATTTTTCGATTGTTACTGTCAATTTCGGTTAATGCGGCATTTCTGTCATTGAGCATTGATGATATTTTTACCTGTTCAGATTGCAACTCGTCACCGGCAAGATATGCAAGCTTCCCTTTTGATTTTTGTATATTATCATCAATATTGTTTATTTTATTTTGCAGTTCCGTGTTATCGCTTTGCAATTTTTCAATCTGCGAATTAAGATTTTCGATGTTTCTTTTGGTATCGATACGGATAAAATCGACACGGGAAGTTGCATTTTTGTCAATACTTGTTGAATAAAGTGTATTGACATCTTCATAAAACTTAACTGCTGCCGTTTTATCTTTTTCTTTAAGGGTAATTTGTGTTAATATCACATTTGAATTTTTCGGCAAAACTGCACGAACAACATAAATGTCTAAATCGTCGTTAACCACTTCTGTTTTAAGCTGCATTATATGGCCTTTTTTTGATGCTGCTTTCATTGCGACCGAATATTCGGCTTCGCCGTAAGAATTGTCATCAATCGCGAATTCAAATTCCGCCACGCACTTTTCCTCGTCGTAGTCTGCACGGGTTAAAGTTATTTTCTTATCATGCTCAAATTGCTCTGTTGAGCCTATTTCGGCCGGTGTGTAATCGTATTTAGCACCGATTATTTTTCCCGAATTAAAGAAAAATGCATACCCGCCAAAGATAAAAACAAGAATGATAACAATAGTCGTTATTCGATTTTTCGGATTTTGAACCGATGACGGTTTTGTTTTATTTTTCATATTTTCAGCCCCTTTGCACCGGCACCAAATCGAATGAACTTACAAGATAACTGCCGTTTTCACTCACCACATTAACTGTAATGTAATATGCTTGTCGGCTCTTGTTGCCGTTGACCTGTTTTTCGATTGTGCAGTTATATACAAGCTTATTTGAATTTTCCGAATTCAAATAAATATCTTTAATAATGATTCCGGACGAATACTTGATATTGATTTCACTGTCGTCAAATTCATCGTCGCTTGCAGGCGGTGCCAATGCCGAGGCCAACGATTCCGTGCAATACGGCGAATAAGCAGAGACATCGGCCACCTGTGATGTGCCGGTTGCTACATTGTAATATGCTTTCAAAAATTCACTGCCGGCATTGATTTTTAAAACATTGTCATCATTGCTGCTTTCCGTACTTTGTGCAGTTTCAATCTGCTTTGTATAGTTTGCTTCCGCTTGAGATTTAATATTATCGGTTTGTTTAAGTGTTATAATCAAAGCCAAAATCAGCGCTAATGAAAACACAATCAAAAAGGCAATCAGAATATTTTTATTTTTTTCGGTCATATTTATCACCTTTCCTGTTCCAAATCGCCGACAAAATCGAGCAACCGTTTATTATGCTGTTGCTTATGGTGCTTATTGATTTGGCCGTCTATTTTGCCGTCGTCGGCATTTATATCGGCGCTTATAATCTCTCGCCGAATATCGGCTTCGATTGTTTCCGTTGTTTTTGTAAAATCAAGCTCAAGTGCTTTACTTTTATCAAATTCAAAATTCATTTTTAACTCCTTAATGTAATGCTGTCATATATGCCCCGGGATTAGGCGGGTACTCGTTAGATTTTGCACCGGCAAATCCCCAACAGGCCGCCTTATATGATGATATAAAATCCGATAATGATTGTTTTAAAATGTAACCGTCTTTAACTGTTTTAAGCACTGTTGCATTTGTATTTTTATAATTTGTGCAGTGCACAACATAACCGTTGCCTATGTAAATTCCGACATGGCCGTATTGCTGCGATGCAAAACAATAGATTTGAGCACCTACCGGCACATTCGTAAAATCATTGCTGACACCGTAAGCGGCGCCGGCGCACCGTGCACAATCCGTTCGGCCTAAGCTCAATCCGGCTGCAGCATAAACATCATTTGTGAACCGCAGGCAATAACGCCCTTGCGCTCGTATTCCATTGGCCGAGTAGTTATCCGTGTCAAGCGCAAGCTCAACCACCTTTTTCATGATTTCGTCGGCCGATTCCAAATCGATGTTAATAATGCTCATCACCTGCGTTGCAAACGAATAGTTAATTGTCGTTGCATCTTTTTCACCGGCCGAATTGTTTGCAAACTCTGCGGCATTTTGCGCCGTGTAACCGCCGTTAGAGTGAGCATAATTTATATATTCTTTATTCTGAAGTTCATACGCCTCAAGCAAAATTTTGAGTTCATCGTCATTATCAATCGGTGCCGAATTGAATAGCCCGGCCCATTCGCTTAATTGAATTATGCCTGTTTTTATTGAATAATCGGCATCGGGAATGCCCTCGTATCGATGAGGATATTTCGCATTGTATTCCGAATATGACGAATTCAGAATATCCGTTGTATGTGTTGCACTGTACACGCTTAGCATTTTCATAACGATTTCAACATAATCGGGAATGGCATATGTTGAGCAATATGTTGTCACAATATCACGATAAAATTCCACTTCGTCATTATATAAATCCGTTGTTTTTTCTTCTTGGTAAGATTCTTCCTCAACTATTTCCGTAACGGCCAAAGCCACCGAGCTGAGGCCGATACAAAAAATGAGAATAACAGCGGCCGCCAAAGCAATCAATTTAATTTTGAGCTTCATATTTTATGCACCACCGTTAAACAGATTAAGCCGATCATCCGAGATATCGATATTAACTACAATATTGGTATCACCGGAAATAGAGAGAATGCCTTGACCCTTGCCCAGGCGCGGAATAATCGACACTTCGCTGTCGGTCATCTGCTGTTTAAATATTTTTGTCAGTAGCGGCAAAGTATTACTATCTTGTTTCATAATAAATTTGTATTGGCAAAGCTCAAAAAGCGTTTGCAGCTTTTGAACACCGACGGCGGATGAGCCCTCCGGCACAAAATCGCTTGTGTTTTGAGTAGCAAACCACAAGCCGGCAAATAAATGCCTTGCCTCACGTACATAATTAGTTATTGGCGCAAGGGCAAAATCATTTTCGGCGTTGATAATGCGGTGAGCTTCGTCAATAACAATCATATAACGGTGGATATCCTCCCACGCTATCGAATTGTTGTTCAAACCCTCCTTCATTGGCGTTTGAACACGGATGCAGTTTTCCCAACACATCGATATAGCGTTAAATACCTGTGCGGCAAAAACCGATTTGTCATAATCCTTGAGCTTAGAAATATTGAAAAACACAACCTGTTCGCTGAATATGTTTGTAATTGTTGTATGTCCGTCGAATATTTTCCCGAAACTGTTCACAATTTCTTTTATTGTTGTTTGCACATTCAGCATTTGCTTTCGGCGTTCGATTTCTATTTGTTGCTGAATTGTATCGGCAACAGTATCTAATTTATTGATTTCGCCGTTGATAACATTAAGCAAGTCACTCATAGTTGGGTATCGTTCAGCAGGAAGTCCGGTTATTTGTTCGCCGTTGTCGCCTCGTAAATTCCATGTTTCATATAATTTGTTTAGCATATCTGTAAATGTTGAGAGTTCATTATCCGATGCCGAGCGCTTAAAGAATTGATAAATCGTTCTGAGCTTGCTGATATGCTTTGTGTAGCTTCCGTATTCGGTGCTTTCGGTAGCAAGAATATCAAGCAAATTGATTATCCCTCCGGTACCGTCAAGATAAATCATTTTCCCGCCGAGTGCATCAACAAGCGTTCCATACTCATCCTTAACATCAAAGCCACGAATATATGTTCCAAGTGAATATGTGGTAGTAATAAGTTGCTTGAGTGTTGTGGACTTTCCCATACCCATAACGCCTGCCACAAGTCCGTTGTAATGTGTTCGATATTGCGTTATTGCCCAGGGGTCAAAATTAAATATACCGTTACTGTTTCGAGTTGTGCCGAGATACAATCCGTATTTATCATTTAATGAGCTGAATATAAAAGGATTGCCGAATGCCAAATTGTGCGCCGGCACAACCTGTCCGTACCGTGCATATTGATTTTTACTTTGTTCGCTGTAAGTTTGAAACATTGAACGCCATTCCGCCTCATTCTCACCAAGAAATATAGCTCCTCTGTAGCCTTTGTTTCTGAGCACGGTGATGACATCGGACACATTCTTGTCAAGCTCGGCTTTTGATTGGCCGCTGACATACAATCTGATATGTATAAGCTTTATAATTTCTTCGAAGTTGTTGATTTCATTCAGCAATGCCTCAAGCTCGTTGTATCGATTACGCGCATCGTGCTTCTGCTGGTTATCCATAGCGGAATAATAGCGGCTTTCCTGTTCGTCCATTGACTTGTTCAGATTCTTATTTGCAACATCCGTATTCTCGGTCGAGACATCCATAACGGCAACAACATTGTTAATATTAAGCAGCGGATTAAGCCAGTAGTTATCAATGCTTACTTTATAATCATAGATATGAATGCAGGCTTCAAATCCGGTGCCGGTAGTTATAAATCGGTCGTCTCTAAAATGAATACCGCCTTGAGGCTGAATTCGGGATATCAAGTATGGGTCATATCCGATATCGTCAACATATCTTATGATTGCTTCTTCTTTCGGCAACCTGTTCTGATATAGCTGCGTTTCAACATCAATTGGCGTGTTTTTGTTGCACAGCTTAAAGATAACGGTTTCTTTTTCTTGCCGGCTAAGATTGTCAACAAGCACATGCTCGCCCAGTGTTTTTAAGCACCTGGCGACACTTTCGTTTCGCTGCTCAAGGCTTTCAAAAAAGAACATTATAAAGAAGCTTTTTTGAGTTAATATTTTCTGTACATATTCTTGCTCGGCAAGCTCTGTTTCAAGTAATTCACGCTGTGTAGGATTCTTGCAGTTTTGAATTTTGTGAGTAATGAATTTTTGATTATGCGTTGTATCAACCGGCATATTGATTCCGATTATCTTAATATCCGGAGAATAAGTGCGATAAAATTTTTCAAATGTGTAATTTATATCTGCCGCTTCTTCCTCAGACATCGATGAGATATCCTTGCAGATTATTTTAAGCAAGTCTACATATTTGCCGTTTCTCAGCTTAAAACAATCGCCCTCATAAAAAGCAAATGGCAACAAATCAGGTGTTTTAACATTTTCTTTTGAATATTTTTTTATTGCTTTGTTTTCCGCTTTTTCTTCTTTTTTGGTATTATTCAAAATCATCGCTCCTTTCATCAATACAAATAGGTTTATATATTCTTCTGTCTTTTTGAAAAACAAAAAGAATAGATTGCCACATTCGCTTGCCGGGATTCCAAACCGACGGCATTACAAGCAACACCGCAACAAAAAAATTAAATATAAGATACGGAATCAAAACAGCGCTCGAAACAAAACTCCTCAAGAAGTAAAAAATCAAAAAATAGCCACCCACAAAGGCTATGTCTTTGATGTAGAATTTTCCGATTTTAATATCCGATCGCAGTTCTTTAATCATTACCATTTTTTTGCTCACCCCTCATATTGTCGTGTTCGGCATGTCGCCTGTTTCTTCTGCGAGCCGCAGCATTGCCGATTGCCGAGCCTAATTCATTACCGCGCCTTTCTGCGCCGATAATCGATCTCGGTTCTCGGTATTTGCGGGCTAAATAACTGTCTGCAAAATCGTTATTCGGCCGATTTTGAGCCTGATTTGCAATTGTGTTTTCATTGCCGTTATTATTAGGTTGCGCAGTATCAATATTACCGGCATCTTGCCGTGCCGCAGCTTCTTCGGATATTTGACCCGGATTACCTCCGCCTTGTTCGCCGCCGACCGCATTATGATTGTCTCTCGGCTGTGAAGCGTTGGTGTTATTTGCATTTGCATTATCCGGCGCATTAGGATTACCGGGGTTGTTGTTTCTGTTCCCCCGTGCATTTTCTTCGTTATTTTTTGCAACATCGTTGGCGATATCTGCATTATCGGGATTGTTGTATTCATGAGCAAAGCCGTATATACCGCCGATTCCGTGCGTTGCAGCACGGGCAGCACCGTTAACAAGATTGTGAGCACCGTGTGCAACGGCAGCCGCACCTCTTGTCGCAAAGAACAGAGTTGATACGCTTCTGAATACACTCGATAAGCCTGCATCAACGCCAAAGAGCTTTTCAACAATATTCGGGCCGTCAATTACGGCAAAAGCGGCGAAAATAAGCAAGAACGCACGACCGATACCGTTGCCGATATTTGTGCTTGTCCAGGCGGAAAACATAAAATACAGCTTCATCATCACCGAGCACATGAATACCGAAAAGAATAAGGCAAAAAGTGATTTAATAACTTCCTTGAGTTTTTGTCCGTTAGCCCAATCTCCTGCAGCCATAATCGTAGCCAATATCTGATGAACAATAATATCAAACGATATTTTCACAACCTTAAAAGCCGTAAAAATCATAACAATTGCGGTTGCAATCAGAGTTACATATATCGTCATGTAATCAATTGAATAACGATAATAACAATCGTTGTTCCAACTGAATCCGGAATCGTCAATATCATCAATAATAGGTGTGCCGTTTTTGTCGTAATTGAGCCGATAAGAAAAAACATCCTTATTTATAACATCGTCACTTGGCGATATAACTTCCACCGGGTTAATATTCATAATTTGAGTTGCAGATAAGTTATTTTTCTTTTCCGCTGCCTCGTCAGAAAAATCGTTAGCATCAATATAGTACAAATCCGTTGTGGCGCCCTGAATAATCGTCTCGGATGATGACGAATACGAATCAAGCAGGGATTGCGACCAATCAGCCGTCCGCGTGCTCAATTGCGGTATTACTGTCGCTATGCCTATAAGAACGCACACCGCAATTGCAATGTTAGATAACATCTTGGAACGGTCTTGCTTATGCTGAGTTATCATAGTGATGCCGAATATCAAAATTGCAATTATCAAAACGCCTATTATAACAAGCCGCCATTCCGAGATGAATTGAGTAACGGCATCGGAATATATGAAGCCCAATGTCTTATTTGCAAGATATAAAAGATTTTCGCAAGCATTGCAAAGCCACGCTAAAAGCTTTGCCAGTCCCCAAAGAAAAGTGCGGCCAATCGTTTTGAATATACTTTCATTTGATAAAATATCCGCCCACTTTTCATAAAAATCGGAATTTGCACTCACAGCAGCCAATATGTAGTTCATTTATTGCTCCTATCTAAAAATAATCTCTCGGTTGTTGTTTTTTATAGTTTGAATTTCGCTTTTGAGAAATTCGGAATATTCGCTTTTTCTTTTTTGAGGTAAATCGCTTTTTTTAATTGCCTCGGCCAGCTGAACTATCCACCGCGTTCCGAGAGAATCGGTGCCGATGTCTAAGCCGTCGCTTATAAGCATCTCAACCAATTGCTCATAGTGCGGCAGTGCCCGAATCTGTTGGCGGTAATTAACGCTGTCCGCAACATAATAGTTATAGAAACCGACAATATCAAAAGTAAAAAACTCAATGTCTTGTTTAGGCGGAAAATCTGTTCTGATATCCGTCCATTTAACATTGTATTGAAGAACATCTTGCAAAAATGTATGTGCAAAAGGCATTTTGTTCTTGCCGGTATTAAAAATCGGATAAGGTATTGAATCTTTTCCTTTAAGCGTTTTTCGCTTCATAACTCGTTTTACAACACATTCGCCCTCAAGCAAACCCATTAAATCCGTCGCCCTCAGAAGTGGCACTTCATCTTTTCGCTCGGTGAACGTTTTATCAACGGCAAATCTGCTTCCGATTCTGTCAATGTTGGTAATTGTTTCTGTTCCCAGCAGTTTTGAAAATTGTTCTGCCGTGTCATATTCATTAGACTTAATGAATATTTGATTTTGGCAGTTGTTGCGGATGATTTTTGCAATGCTCGGATTATATTTATTGTCAAGCTGTGCAAAGTCCTGAATTATAAAATTGTAAAAAATATTACGGCCAGCACCAACAGATACCATTTGTTCAACATTTTCGAGCGCAGGCATATTTGTAAATTCATCGAGAATATTCCATACCGGGCGCCTGCATTTGCCGTTAGCCGTGTTGGCAGCTTCTGCCGATAGCACATAATATACCTGGCGCACAAATGTTGTAATAAAGAAATGCTCACTCTGGCTAAAGTCCGGAACAGCAAGAAATACAGCCAAAGGCTTATCGCCAAAACCGATATCCTTAATTTCAAAAGATGATTTTGACGTCATTTTTGCCAAGCTGTCATAAGAGTATGCGGTAAGCTTTGTAATCATATTCGAGTATATCGATGTTTTTGTTCGATAGCCGGATATGTTAATTGACGAATAAAAAATTCTTGCCCTATCCATAAGCGGCCTGCTCATAAAATATTTATCAAGCGCCGTGCGGCCTGATTCATCCACATTTTCGGCCATAAGCCTGAATGAGTTGAAAACCGAAAACATATTGATTTCTTTTTCGTGCCTCGGTTCAAAAGTAAATACCGCATCCTCCGGAATTTCTCCGCGCATTTTTTTACAACTAAAATCATATTTGGCTTCGATTCTTTCCGCCTCGTCAAGTTGCAAGCAATCTTCGATGTTGGCGATTATGTCGGCCGACAGCAAATCGGTGGCCGTGTTACCCCAAAACTCGGCATCTTCTCGCTTTGAATCCGAATCGCTGCAGAATATTGAATATGCGAATGCTCGGCTTTCTTGATATGCCCCCTCGTAATCGCCTGACTTATACAATTCAACAATTCGGCTCAAAGGATTAAAGCAATCGCCCTCGTTTTTATTTATAAGGTTAAGAACAATTACCTCATATCCTCTGTTTTTCAGCATTTTGTAACAACCTTTGGTTAGATCTAACTTAGGGTCGGTGGCGATGATTGACGGCTTGCAGCTGCACCGGGATAATGTTTCAATTGTAGGAAGTACAAACATTTCACCTTTACCGGAGCGAGTTGTTCCGACGATAAGATTATGGCCGGGTTCTTCGTCAACTAAGTAATTATCGCCGTCGCGTGAAACGATTATTCCTCCGCTTTTACTTTCCCACTCTTTCTCTTTTAGTGGTATGGATTTGTACTGTTGCCTTAATTCTTCGATTGTTGCCCAGCGGTCGCTGCCTTTTTGGCCGACATCAAAATCCTTATATGATATCCAAATTTTCACGACAAAAACGGCATCGATTATCGCGAGGATTATAAAAATCAGAATGTATATAAGTTTGTTTTGCAAGCTGAAAACAAACATGTTATTTAAGTTAAAAATTGAGCCTAAACCGACAGCACGATTTAGAACGTTTTTCAAATTACCGAAAAAGGAAAAAATAATATTTATAACATAATTTGTCAGAGTAAATGATAAGAATAAAATCAAGAAATATATAACCGTAAGTGTGATTTTATTGGAAATAAAAAGATTAAATCTGAATAATATAGATTTGTCCGTTGCTTTGTTGTTTTTGTTTCTTCGCCGATTTTTTCGCTCGGCAGGCGGACTGAATAATTTATTTTTCGTAATGATTCCTCCTTTGCAGGGAGCAAAATATTTTTACTCCCTGCAAACCATTTTAAAATTGTGTCATGTTGGCGACTGCATCAGCGATAACAACCGGGCAAAGCGCAACAGCCGTGCCGATAAGCACCCACGGAATCCACTTCTTGGCGTTTTCCCTTGCTTCCTTGTTCACAATTAAGCTTAGGCCGATAACAAGAATAACAACAATAAGCACGCCCATTGTGATTAGTTGGCCGTAATCGGCTATTTTGGCACATGCATCATAAAAGTTTTGAGCTATTTGTTCCATTTATTCCCACCTCCTTATTCTTTATTTCGCCGTTCTTTCGTTGTGACATGTAAAACAGAATAACGGCGATAAGCAACGCTAATATAACAAGACCTATAGCCGTGCTTGCAATAATTGTGACAGCGGTATTATCTTTTTCGTATGTTAGCGCAAGCTCAACCTTGCTGTCCTTTTCGTTAAGATATGTTGCCGTTGCGGTATATTCGGTTTTGTCCGGAAGTGTGATTTTGCTTTCGTACACAGCAGATATATCGCAAACAAGAGCTTCAACGGTATATGTACAATCTCGGCACACTGTGTTGCCGGATGTGTAAGCCTCGCCTTTCCACTGTGCACCGGTGATGCGGTAATTATCGGGGTTTAAATTCAAGCTGTTTAAAATGGCTTTATCATAGCCTTTGTAAACGGGCGCAGCTTCGTTTTTCGGTATTTCCGTGTTGCTGTTTTTCAGCGTGTAATACAGCGCATCATAGCCGGTTACACTTCCGGTCAAATCATTAACCGAGTGCCAATATTGCTTATCCGTTTTACTGCTTTTAAGCTTGAGAGCAGCGGTTATTTTTGAGCCTGTGTCCGTATCGGTGTAGTCCGTTGTATATGAATCGGGAATATTGTAATCAAGCGGTACTGCCGTGTAGCCGACGGACTTGGTAACTACGGCCGAGCGCTCGGTTACCGGTGCTTTTTCTATGTGAAAATCATATAAAACTCCTGTTTGTTTGTCGTTTTTTGGATTTACCGCACTGTTCGGTGCCTCGTAATTATCATTTTGCAAATGCTCGGTTACAACATCAAAAGTGCTGTTTGTTTCACCTGTGTTTTTTACATCTTTAAGCTTGTATTTTTTGCCGTCTATCTTTTTTTCTTTTGCGGGTGTGTAGCTTTCGTACTCGGCTTTAGTTATGCTTATGTTCTCGGTTACTTCCTTTTCGGCAGCTTGAGCCGTAACGGTGAAGCAGCTGAAAACCACCACTAAAGAAAAAATAAATGCCGTTATTTTTTTCATTGTTCATTTTCGTCCTTTCGTTTATTTATTAAGACTATACCAGTACCCAAGCTTGCTATTGCCAAAACGGCGCCGCCGAGAAGTGAAAAAGCATTTCCCGTGTATGGCGAAATTTTTTTGTCTGTCGTAAGCTCCATTCTGCCGATGCGCATTATATCGGTTATGGTTAATTCGATTATCTTGCCGTTTTCGTCTATGTCTGCCGTATATTGTGTATCATCCAGGTCATAGCCTGTCGGCGCGGCAATTTCTTTAACAATATATTTTCCGTAAGGAAGATTATTGAACGAAAATTCGCCGTCTTTGTTCGTAATGCAAGTTTGCAATGCGGTATCGGAAGTAAACACCGTTTCGCCGTCTTTAAATAAGCCTATTGTTGCGCCCTCAAGCTTGTTGCCACGGTTATCTTTTTTGATACCTTGAATTGTGCCTCTGATGAGAGCATTGTTAATTGATTCACCGTCGTTTAAATCAATATTTATTTGTGTTTCTGTTTGTTCGCCCGGTGTGGTATCAAAGCTATAAATGTTATCGTTCATAACATAACCCTCTGCCGTCTGAAGCTCCTTAACATACCAACTGAACCCGGCAGGAAAATCGCAAGAGGTTTTACCGGTGCCGTTTTCGTCAATGCCGATACAATCAACAAGGCTGTCTTTTTCAAGAAGTACATTTCCGTTAAGATCCGTTATATCCTCGGCGGCAAACACGCCGAAAAGAACATTTGTGTATGCCTCGGCGTTCGGGTAATATTCGCTTTGCTCCATTTCCTTTTTCAAGGTAATTTCAAATGTTTGTCTGTCATTTTCACCCGTTATGGTTTCGGTTACAACCTGAACTTTATCGTCATCCGGCTTAATTGTTACATCAAAGCTGTTATCACCGATGTTGTAACCTGTAGGTGCTGTTACTTCCGTAACCGTGTATTTGCCGGGATAGAGCAAATCGCTTAATGCACCGTTTTCTGTTGTTGTTAAGGTCTGCACAACATCACCGGCAGAAGCTATATGCTTGCCGTTCGCAACAATATCTTCAGCAGCAGTAATATTCCACTCGGAACCTGCAAGATAAGAAGTGCGATAAACAGGCGCGTACTTTAAGCCCAGCTCAGTTTGCATAAAATCAAAGCGTTCAAGTACTTCGCCCTCTTTGTATATCTGAATTCGGCCTTTTTGAATGGCATTGGTAACGGCGCCGTTATTGATATCAATAACTTGCCCGTTCTTCGTAATTCTGAATTCATACATTTTGGTGTTATCGGTCACATAGCCGCTCGGCGCCTTGACCTCAACACATCTGAACCAACCGCCATTGCTTGATGTGACCTTTAATGTTTCTGAAACATATTTGCCTTTTGAGGTATCGTATTTCATCTGTGAATGGTCTATATATTTATCTTGCGAATAATTCCATTCTTGAATTTCAAACACGCCGTCTGTTGCCTGAATCGGTTGTCCGGTTTCTTTGTCTGTCTTGACAAACTCAGCACTGCCCTTTTTAGCGACACTTTTAACCGTTATCCTCGCATTGACCGGGTCGGCCAATGTACCGTAGAACAGCGTTTGATTTGCACCGGTCAAAGCGAACGCGGAATTGATATCCGTTTTGTTCTTAGTCATCTGAATGGCGCCTGTGACCTCATCATATGTAGTGCTCCAAATCTTTAAGAAGTTGCCGTCTTGTTCAACCTTAATCGCACTGTTGGTACTTGTAACATGGAAGTTCTCAAGCACACCGTTTCGATCATGAATAGTTACGGCATTTTCCTTGCCGACATCTTCAAGCAAAACAGAGCTTGTGTTGAAGTTCGGTGTTTTTCTGTGATTTGCGCATGCCGAAACGATTGCGTTATACGCCTTTAAAGCATCGGGATAATTCTTAAATATTGAAGAAGCCCAACTGTTGCACCCGGTGCTCCAATCGTCACGGGCGCCGGTTTCAATCTCCCATATCAAAACTTGTGTTGCAATCTGAGCCTCATCGTCTGAGTAGCCGTATTTGAAGTTTGGGAAGCCATAAATAGATGTATAGATTATATTGTATTGCTGATCTTCACTAAGTTCATTTCTCCATAAATCGGTTCTTCTAATATCTTCTGCCGTAGCATCATTGCTATTGCAATGGTTGTAAATTTGGATACAGTAAAGCGGGTCGCCGTTTGACAGATTTCTTAACGCAACTTGACCTTGGTTATCATGCACATGTCCATTGGCGGTTTTCCAGCGTCCTGTAGAATAATGAGCATCTATATACCGCTCCTTATAGCTGTATTTGTTGCCCTCTGTTAGGGCAAATGCATTAAATGCAGAAATCAGCGTGAGTATTGCCATTAGTAATGCCAATATTTTTGACAGTCCTTTTTTCATATGAATTTTTCCTTTCTTTTTATGGTGTTTTTGTGAAAACAGACAAAAAAAACAAGCCATTAAAACTATCCGCATTTTGCGCATAGTTTTAATGGCTCATAGGCTCTGTTATTCACTTTTTATGCCAATTTCTTGGCTTGCGATATCAAGTTATCATAAAATGATTTTCTTGTCAAGCATCATCTCGACAAATTTACCTTGTTTTTACCATGAAAGAATGTAAAAATCACTGCCGTCATAGTAACAGTACATACTCATCGGATTCTGCCCATTACAACGATAATAATCTTTAATCACAAAATCCACACCACCCTTACAATGTTTAAGAGCTGTTCCATCGTTCAGATCTTCCTGTATATTTGGTACTGGGTTTGCCCAGCTTGCGTTATCAGGTGTCATAGATGAATCAAGAGTGATACCCTTTGATTTGATGTAATTATTAACTTCACGCTGTACATCCTTAGCAGAAACATTTTTAACGGTTGTTTCTTTTTTTGTGGTTCTTTCCTGAGTGGTAGTTTGCTTTTTAGTTGTATTGTTGCTTCCACCGGAATTGCTGCTCGAATTACCGCTGTTCCCGGATGATTTATTGCCCGAATTGCCAGAGCTTTTAGAACTTGACGAGCCGCCGCTGCTCTTGCCTGAGCTGCTGCTTCCGGAATTGCTGTTGGAACTGTTAGAACCTGAATTGTTATTCTCGGCTTGCTGTTCTTCAGTTTCCGTCTGTTCTTCGGTCGTTGCTTCGGTTGTTGCCTGCATGGTCGTTACCGTTGTGCTCGGCGCACTTGTTGTTTCCGCAACCGCCGCCTTTTTCTTTGAGCAAGCCGAAAACATGGTTGTTATCATCAGCACCGCAACAACAATTGCGATTATGGACTTAATTTGCTTTTTCATATTCCTTACTCCTTTGCAGGAAATTATATCTATTGAAATTATATTATATAAGATTGTTATTTGCAAGACCGTCACCTTTATTATATATAAAACAACGGCTTTCGCAACAAATTTATTTAAAATTCTTGTATACAGTCCTTAAAATTGTACTCGTTCCTCTCGGTCAAAGCGAACGCGTTAACCGTTGTTAGCATTGTTAAAACAGTCATCAACAAAGCTATAATGCGAGATAGGTTTTTCTTCATAATTTTTGTTCCTTTCTTACATAAAATTGATTGAAACGGCAAAAAAAATAAGCCTAAAAAGCTATCCGTAAATTACGCATAGTTTTTTAGGCTCATAGGCTCTGCTGTTCAATTGTTACACCGATTACTCGGTTGTTGATATCACTTTAACACGACATAAAAATCTTGTCAAGCATCATCTCTTAAAAATATTTTATCGTTACCATGAAAGAACATAGAAGTCATTACCACTATACACACAATACATACTCATTGGATTGCATCCGTTACAGCGATAATACTCTTTAATAGTAAAATCTACATCTTCCTTGCAGGCTTTTAGTGTGTAGCCCTCGTTAAGATCCTGCTGTCTTCCGGCAATACGACCGTTCCAGCTTGCATTGTCAATCGTCATAGATGAATCGAGTGTTATACCCTTTGATTTGATGTAATTATTAACTTCACGCTGTACATCCTTAGCGGAAACATTTTTAACGGTTGTTTCTTTTTTTGTGGTTCTTTCCTGAGTGGTAGTTTGCTTTTTAGTTGTATTGTTGTTTCCACCGGAATTGCTGCTCGAATTACCGCTGTTCCCGGATGATTTATTGCCCGATTTGCCGGAGCTTTTAGAGCTTGCCGAACCGCTGCTGCTCTTACCTGAGCTGCTGTTGCCGGAATTGCTGTTGGAACTGTTAGAACCGGAATTGTTATTTTCGGCTTGCTGTTCTTCAGCTTCCGTCTGTTCTTCGGTCGTTGCTTCGGTTGTTGCCTGCGTGGTCGTTACCGTTGTGCTCGGAGAACTTGTCGTTTCCGCAACCGTTGCTTTTTTCTTTGAACAAGCAGAAAAAACCGTTGTTATCATCAGCACCGCAACAACAATTGCGATTATGGACTTAATTTGCTTTTTCATACTTTATCTCCTTTCCGGGAAATTATAAAAAACTTGACAGATTTAAAATTTGAGATTATACTATAAGTGAACAAGGAGCTATCCGATAGACGGTTAGCCTCATAGTTTTTGGTTTAAAAAATAACCGCTAACTTTTCGAGGGTTGGGCGGTTATTTTTTTATGCTTAATATGTAGCCTGTGGCTGCAATAAGAATAAATGCAAATATTACAAGATATTCCATAGCATCACCCCCTAATTAAAGATTAGAGGGCATTGCCCTCAGAGGTGAGGGCTAACCGCCTACCGTTTATAGACAACTCCTTGGGACTACATAAATGTTGTCCAACTTGAAATTATAATATATCAAATTGTATTTTACAAGGGTTTTCGTATAAAACGGCAGGCAAATCATAAAAAAACAAATAACCGTCCGATTATTTATACCGTCGAGCACTTTTCAGTGTTCGGCGGCTTTTTCTTTTTACCGGTAAGAAAAAGAATTTCATTTTAGCCGTTATTCAAACTCTATAACATTAGTCTGTGCCCAAACATCTTGCGGCACGAAATCGATTATATCCTTTTCCGTAATATCAGAAAAATCGGGAGTATAATATGAAAAGAAGCAATAAGTTCCTACACCGCCGTATTGACTGAACAGATAAATAACCGTGGCAGTGAATGTTCGTTCTTCCTTATTAAAGCTTGATGTGCCATTGGCTATGTTGCTGCTATCCCACAAACTATAGTACTTACAGCCTTGAACTATATTGCCGATAGTATTATTTAAAATTAGTCGCCTTTTGTATGCCCCCTCGGCGCCGAATTGATTAACGGGAAAACTGTAATAAACATCTCTCGGTTCTGTTAACGATTTAGCCGTCCAGTTATAAACCACTCTTGATATTGTACTAAATTCATCAGGCAATTTTGATACTGTAGCATCTGACAATTCACAAAACGAAAATTGAGACTGCATACCCGCTTCGGTGATGAGATTGCATAATGCATTAACATCATCTTGCGTTATATCACCAAATTTGCAATCAAGATACGCAAAAATATTATTTGCTTTACAAATTGTAAGAACATCCGAAAGCTTTGGCACATTAGGATTAACCGCGATGATATCATCATAAGTGCTATTTTTAATCAGCGTTGTCATCCCGGTAACAGTGTTATCATGATTAAGAACAAATACTTTATCCTTAGTCAATTGCACATCAAATTCGGCATTTGTAAATTTTCCGTCTGCAATAACTGAATTAAGTGCCTCAATTGTATCTTTGAATGTTTCGCTTCCTGCAGCGTGCGCAATGAGCGTATTCTGATTAACACAATCTGACAACGATTTTGCATCATAATTTTTAAGATGTGCATGATTATATGCGTAAACCATACCGGGGATTTTATTGATAAGGTTTTCTCCGGTATCACTTGATGTAACAATATAATCCTCAAGGTTAATTTCATCGGCGCTTATAGCGCTCTCATCACTGTGTTTGAAATACAAGTACAGATATACACCATTGTTTGGCACTTCATAAGATGATGATTGACCGCTTGACAACCAACCGGATGACTTGCCGATATCGTAATCCCAATTGCGAATTACATCTGCCGAGAATAAGATATTATTATCTTTATTGTTGTTGCTTACACTTATTGTTGCACCGGGTGTTGTATGCTCTAAAAGACTTCTTAATCAAGCGGTTGAGAAGTCTCTTAGAACACACAACTTAAAATCGAAGAAAGGAGCGCAAGTTATGAGTAAAAACGAGAAAATCACTGCTCTGTATGAACGACTGAGCCGTGATGACTTTGGCAAAGATGATGACCAGCAGCGTGAGAGCAACTCCATATCGAATCAAAAGGCTATGTTGGAGGAGTTCGCCGCACGGCAGGGCTTTACAAACATTGTCCATTTCACGGACGATGGCATTAGCGGCACCTGCTTTGACCGTCCCGGATTTTTGGCAATGATGAAAGAAGTGGAAGCCGGGAATGTGGAGTACCTGTGTATCAAGGACATGAGCCGCATGGGTCGTGACTATCTGAAAGTCGGTCAGATTATGGAAATCCTGCGTCAGCGTGGCGT
>ENA-UESC01000348-UESC01000348.1-human-gut-metagenome-genome-assembly--contig:-NODE-348-length-45545-cov-9.970661_pt1 | contig 45545 bp, 43 predicted proteins | sample MGYA00242998_ERZ507999 | MGnify/ENA primary metagenome ERZ507999 (study PRJEB26167, sample SAMN06115465) | human gut metagenome | host: Homo sapiens | place: China:Hubei | collected 2016-04-27 | study... | reverse complement strand
TGCAAAAGCTCCTATATAGTAGTTTATAAAATCATACTATATAGGAGCTTTATTGTCAAGAGCTTGTATGATTGAATAGAGGTAAACTGAAAGTTGTATTACACTGCCATATAAATGTATTGATCTTGATAAAGAGTGTTCCGTAGGAGTTCCGCATCATTTCCGATGAAAGCCCTTGCCTTTTTCGGCTCAAGCTCCAGCTCCTCCATACACATTACGATGTCCTCCCGCATCGTGTATTCGAAGGTATGATTGAGGATTTCGGACGGCTCCTGATGCAGTAGCCAGTCCCGGTATTTGTCCTGCTCGGCTTTCATTTTCTCGTATGGCTGTCCCAACGGGTACGCCGATCCGCGCCGCGCTGCCGGGAACGGTGACGGTCTCCAAATACAATGCCGGTGGGTATGGCTACTATGTCATGATCGACCACGGCAGCGAGCTTGCCACATTGTATGGACATTGCTCGAGCCTTCTGGTGCAGGCAGGTCAGACGGTGGAGGCAGGCGACATCATTGCTCTCTCCGGCAGCACCGGCCGCTCCACCGGTCCGCACCTCCACTTTGAGGTACATGTTCACGGGGAGCGGACCGATCCAAGAAAATATCTGCCGAAAGGCTGAAAGGAAAAAATGATTATGAATACTGCAAAAAAACCCATTACGCCGGAGCGCGAACGCGAGTTGGTGGACCGGCTCGTGGATTTTCTCAACAGCCGTTATTCGGGCGGCGATCTCTACGATATTTTGCGTCACATCCTCAATATGGACCATAGCGAGATGGAGGCGCTTGGCTTTCAGCTTCGTGACTATTATGCGGAGGAGCTATGACAGAGAAACGAAAAGAAGAGCTGCTGGCAAGAGTGCTGCGCGGCTTCGCAGAGTGTTCGGATGGCGTGGAGACCTACCGCTTTTTGCACGACGATTTTGGCATCACAAACGAGGAATTGGTCGAATGTGGGCTGGATAGGCTGCGAAAGCATTTCCGATACGAGTGGGCGGAGGGAACGCCGCAGCGAGAATATGCAAATATGCTCGACCGGTTGCTCCCTGCGCCCGACGTGTATACCACGGCTTTGTGGATGGGATTTGCAGAGGAGATTGCGGACGGGGCGGAGTCATCCTTTGAGCAGGAAGCGAACGCGCTGGTCGCTGCGTTCCGGGAGATCTCAAAGCGGTTAAGCCCTCGTGCCGTGGAAACGGTCTATCAGGCGATCCATGCGCCAGCCAATGCGCTGTTAAGTAATGAGATCATACCGGCGGCGGAAGCTGCGGAGCAGGGTGCAAGTTCACAGGAACTGTCCGATATGGCGGCAAGCGGCATATTCGGTGGTGGACCGGCGCCAACGTTGGAGATGTAGGAGGGAACAGAGCATGGCATATGTAAAAGTCAGGCCGCCGGCCGAGGTCTATCACCTGACGAAAAAGGATAATCTCAACCGCATTCTGGATGATGGTCAGATCCGTCGCTTCGGGGATACCGAGTGTTGGTTCTGCGAAACCCTGCCCAAGATGAAATCGTAGATGGAGCAGACTGTGATGTGTGAGGGCAAACCCTACTATGCCGTGGGCGGTCAGCTTTGTCGCTATCCGAAGTTCGTGCCGGAGGACTATGTCCTTCTCAAGCTCACTCCCTGTGGCTATGAAGATAAGTGGTACCGATGGGAGCAGGAGATGCCGCCCGGAAGCCCCAAGGCACTCATCCGTGCCGCGAGGGAGTTTTCCGCTCTGAAAATTGGCTACCGCGGTGACCTCGCCTTCCGTAACGCAGAGGTCATCAATGTGCCGAAGTTCCTCACAGAAGGGATCGTACAGAGCGATTCGGTGCAGACCACATCGAGACTGCGGGATATGGTGCAGCCACAGACCGTGGAGGAACTACTGAAAAGCTATCCGAACGACTACTTTCAGCTCATGACGCCTTGTGGCTTTGTGGATCTGACTCCATCCGAAACGGAGAAGCTCCTACGCGGCGAAGCGACTATGGCACATCCCGGAGTCAGCGGATACCAGATGCCGGTCGAAGCGCAGGAAATCCTGGAGATGGAGGTGCTGTCCTTAAAAAGAGATGAGCATGGTCGCTGGTATGCGCTGACCGACCACCCACAACAGCAAATGGAGCAGACACCAGAGGAGCCGCAGATGACGATGTGATTGGAGGAACATCATGAAAAAAGAAAGTATCATGATCCCATTCGAGAGCGAGCAGCTTGCCGCTCTCGATTTTTCTCTCAAAAAGAAAAACACAAGTGTGCAGGCACAGATGGAAAAGACGTTGCGAGAACTCTATGAGGCAGAAGTGCCGGAGCCGCTGCGGGAGTATCTGGACAGCAAGACTGCCCCTGCGCCCAAGCCCAAGCGTACCGTTAAGTCGGCTGCGCTGAAGCCGCAGAGCAACAAGCCGAAATCCGATTTGATGAAGGAGGACAACTGATATGGCGCAACAGGAAGAAATCGTCTTATGGCTGGACCATCGATGGAAGAAGGCCATTGAAAGACATCTCAAGAATGAAACCTTGCAAGAGCATCTCGAGAATGTAATGGACGAGCTGTGCAATCAGCTTCCAGCACATGAGTATGAGCGTATCAGCAATGTGATTCAGTCGGAAGCTGCCGCGCAGCGTGCAGAGGAAGAGGCTGCCCGAACTTATGCCGCCTACCATGTGGTAGAAAACGGACAGGAGTGGTATTTCAAGACTACGCCCGGTGAGGAGCTGCTGGATGCCTGCAAAAAGCTGCGCAGCTACATTACTACCGAAGAAAATGCTGCGCCAGATCTGTTTATCAAAATGCTTGCAGGCGGCCAGCCCATCACAGCAGAGGAGTACGATGCACTGACTGCCCTTCGCATGCAGAACATCGGCAAAAATCGCGGCGTATTCGATCTCAACTTCGATAAGCACGAGTTCTCTGCCGTCCACATCATGGACGGGTGGCAGACCTGGGCGATGCGGGATGTGTCTGTAGCGGCATACCATGCAACGCGCTCATCCTTTGCACCGGCAAAGGAACAGTGGAGCGAACTGTTGGACCATCTGAGCGGCAGGGAGATCACCTCGGCAGGACATCTCTCTGTACGAAATTTCTCCTTCGGCGAGGAGATCATCGAGTCGGATGGCAAGCTCAACTTTTATGTGCAGGCTGACTTCGATGTCGATGCCGCTTTCGGCACCTATGTGTGTACCGACCAGAATGATGATTGGCTCAACATTTATGCTAACTACGATATCGAGAAAGACTGCCTCTGCGACGAACTGGAACTGAATCTCTGCAAAGGGGATGGCACGGAGGAGAATTGGAACTACCACCTAAACGCCGCCGAGCAGGAAGTGCTGGCGCGGAAGATGGAGGAGTTCTGCCAGCAGCAGACCGGCATGAGCCTGCACGAGTATGCCCAGCGGTTTCGTGAGGAGCAGTCCGCCGAACCGGAAATAAAAGATTTGCCTGCACCGCGGATGGAAATGTGAGGTCAAGATGGAAGAGAATATGAGAGAAGCGCTTGAAACGATTCGCGCACAGATGCACCGCCTCGTGGACGAGCGGATCGACGATGCCGCTGCGCGTATGGAAAGCGGTGAGATAGACTACGAGCCAGTGCGGGCACATCCGCTCGATTGGAGGCCCGCTGCGTTTAAAGGGACAAAAGCTGTTGCGGTTATCCTGCCGGACGGAAATGAGGTAGAAGCAAAAACGTGGCGAGCCGTTGTCGATACCATCCTCCAGGATTGCGCCGCCGATCCGGTCAGGCTCGAGCACCTGCGCTGCCTTTGCGACAGGGTCAACGGAAACTTCCGCCCTCTGCTTTCGAGCCGCAAGGCCGAAATGAAAGCGCCGGTCGAGATCGAGGATGGACTGTACTTCGAGAGCAAGTTCGATACGGAACAGCTTCTGCGCGTTCTGGTGGAAAAGGTCCTGCGGCCGGTTGGCTATGACTGTTCCTCTGTCCTGCTCCGGTATCGGGAGCGAACGCAGACACAGGAGCAGGCGGCAGACATGGAGTCGGAACAGAGCGCCGACATGACGATGACGCTGCTATGAGAGATGCCAGCACACGCCGAACACCTCGCGCCCAGGCTGCGCGGGTCTGCGGACCCGCGGCGCCGACGAACTGTGTCAGCCCACCCTTGGCGGGCAGCAGCAGTCCGTCGGCTATTGTGCTTTTCTCTCCTTCTCCATAAAAGTGCTGCCGACCGCTCCAACCAGTTCGTGCAGCAGATGCGGCGCACCGCAACCCACGTCGGAGACTGCACATTGTGCAGCCTCCGCTTTTTATTTCCGCACCCGCGATGGCTGGTACCCGCTGTTTGCCCTTGTGGGCCGCTGTGTGCGCTTTTGGAAAAGGAAACGGGGCGTCGCCCCGCTGGGATAGTATCCCCAGCGTTTTGGGCCGCTTGTGCGCGTTTGCGCGCGGCCCTCGCCGGGATGATCGAACGGCTTTATGCCCGTTCGATTTTGTGCGAGATAAAGGGAGGTGGTCGCAAGCGACCACCTCCCAGCCACAAAGCCCCGCAGTGCGGGGCTTTTTCAATGGTCAAGCAAGGTGAACCTTGCGCGCCATTTTTCGGCTGCGAGGTGGTCGGAAAGGCAAAAAAGTCCGGTATGGCAAGCCTTTGCGCTGTGTCGTACCACAAGAACAGGAGATTTCCCCATGACTGAAGAAAAAAACACCGAGAACAAAACACGCATGGCGGTCTGGTTTACCCCTGCTGTGATTCGCCGCATGGATGGCTGGCTGGAGGAGGATAACTGCAAAACGCGAAGCGAATTCATCGAGAAAGCTCTGCGCTTCTACATGGGCTACCTCGGAAGCTGCGACACGACAGAGTATCTCTCGAAGGCTTTAGTGACGATGATCCGCGGCACGCTGGAGAACCACAACAACCGTCTGCGCTCGCTGCTCTTCAAGTGGTGCGTAGAGCTGAACATGATGTGCCACACCATCGCCGCGCACTTCCGCGCCGATCCCATCGACCGCAAGGAGTTGCGTGCTTACGCCGTGGATGAGGTCAAGCGCACGAACGGTCAGATCAGCTTTTCCAACGCACTCGACACCCAGCGGCGATTGGGAGAGGATGACGATTGGCAAGACTAATTTTCATCTCGCCCTACCTCAAGGGCGGGAAGAATGCGAAATGGCTGCGTAACCGCACGCACTATTTCGCCACACGAGAAGGCGTGGTGATCCCAGAGAAAGACGCGGATACGCCGCCAACGGAAAAGCAGAAGGCGTACATCCAGCGTCTGACAAAAAATCTTCCGCTCTGCTGCGGGCTGCTGGAGTACGAGGACTACAAGGAACACCCGACACGAATGACCGCGGCGGAATTCATCGCGCAGGCGTATGAGCAGTTCGTTGCGCCGATGGACAAGCGTGAAAACTACATCGACTATGTTGCAAACCGTCCCGGCGCGCAGCAAGTCGGTGGGCACGGCCTGTGGGACGCCAACGGTCCGGTGAAATCTCTGCGTGAAGTCGAGGAGGCTGTCTCACACCATGCGGGAAATGTGTGGACGCCCATCGTCTCTCTGCGCCGCGAGGATGCCGAGCGGCTCGGCTACACGGACGTGGAGAACTGGCGTGCGTTGGTCTGCGCCTGCGTAGGAGACATCGCGGAGGCGTACAAGATACATCCGGACCACCTCAAGTGGTATGCCGCGCTCCACACAAAGGAGAAGCATGTTCACATCCACATGATCCTCTACTCCACCGATCCGCGCGAGGGCTATCTCACCGTGCAGGGTATCCGTGCAGTTAAGTCCGCGTTCGTGACAAAGGTCTATGAGAATGACCGCATCAGCATCTATGAAAAGCAGACACAGTACCGCACACGCCTGCGCGAAAATGCCGAGGAACGAATGCTGGAGTTGATCCGTGCAATGCGAAGCGGCACGCTGCAAAATGAGCGTATGGAGCAGCTCATCGAAGAGCTAACACAGCGGCTGCCGCTCACAAAGGGACGCAAGGTCTACGGTTACCTGCTGCCGCGCCTCAAGCGTATTGTGGATGAAATTGTAGACGAGCTCGCCAAGGACCCGCGTGTGGCGGAAGCCTATGAGATCTGGCAGGAGCTGCAGGAGCAGAAATGTCTCGACTACAGTCAGAAGCTCCCGGAGCGGCTACCGCTGAGTCAGCAGAAGGAATTCAAGACAGTACGCAACATGGTCATTCAGGAGGTGCTGAAGCGATCGGGGCAAGACCTCGAAGCGATGCGTCATAGACAAGTAGAAGAACAACCGGTGCAGGAGACCCCAGCACCGATTGATCCTGACCCGAGGCCAAGGGATGATGTGCCGGTGTACCACAAACCTGTGCAAAGGGCGAGTGCAGCAGATGGTGCGGAAGAGAATAACGGAAAGCCAGCAAACGACACGCCGGAACAGGAGGCGGATGTACCGCCCGACAGCAGGGTGCCAAAAAGAGATGCGGTGTATCGCTCACCTACTCTTGGCGATTCGGTCGTGCAGATGCTGCACCACATGGGCAGGATATTCGAGGACAACAGCAAGGCTGACGGTACGCTCTATGGCTTGCGAATCGACCGCAAGCGCCGCCGTGAGCTCCAACGCAAGCGCCTTGCCATGGGACACAAGCCCGACGATCATGAAGAGATATCGTATACATAGTGCAGAGCCGCGGCATCGGTGATGACCGGTGCTGCGGCTCTGTGATCAGCTATGCTCCTCGTTCGGAATGCTCACGCTCACGCCGTTGACCTCCACGCCGTCGTCGGCGGGAATGAGCAGGTACCTGCGCCCGCCGATCATGCGGGCCTCGATGAGATAGCTGTTCTCCGGTGCGACGGTGATCTTCACCTCCGGCGTGGTGATCTCGAACTTGCCCGTGCCGAGAATGTTCTTCGGATTCAGCGCGGCATTCTCACCGTACTGCTTCTCGCACTCGCGGCGGAAGCTCTCGACCTTCTCCTCGCTCACGCCGCTCTCGGACAGGATGCCGCCGACGTCGCTGACCGTCAGCTCCAGCGGCGCGGGATCGCGGCTTTCCTTGTGCTCCTGAATGCGGCCGCGCAGCTGCTCGTGGACGGACTGCACCACATCGTAGCTGCAATCCTTTTCAAGCGTATCAGCGAGCGCGGTATCAAACACATTTTTCTGCTCGACGGCAGACATCGGCGGCTCGACGCGGAACACCGCGTCGATGACCTCCTCGTGGATGAGCTCGACATTCCTGCTGTAGAAAAGCGCGTTGTAGATGTTCGCCGTGCGGTCGTCGAAGGCGGGGAAGAGGAAGCCCAGCTCGGGCGCAAGGGCAATATGTCCGGTGGAGCTGGGGTGGAAGAAGTTCTCGTCGGTATCGTAGCGCAGCTCGAGCGTCGGCGCCTTCACAGGACAAATGGCGCAGACAAAATACTTGTAGACGTCGCCGGAGACGTCCGCCTGCAGCTCGTCGTCCTTGCCGCGGTAAGGAACATCATAGGCGTCGGCGGCGAGGAGAATGAGGCAGTTCGTCTCGCCCATATTGAGAGATTCAATAATTTTGCGGCAGAGCGTTTCGCGGGCGTTCGCATCCTTGCACTCCGTCTGGCGCAGGGTTTGGAGCAGGCGGTGCTCGTCGCTGTCCGCGACCTGCGCGGTGGAGAATTCGATGTCAATGAGGTTGCGCCCCAGCGTGCCGGAGAGCGTCTTTTTGAGCAGCCCCAGATACATCTCCTGCTCCTCCTGCCGCATGAGGCCGAGGGAGGCGTCGATCCACGAGATGACCTCGCGGTTGGAGTTGACGTAGCAGCCGAAGATGCGGCTGAAGTTATTTTTATCGAGCCGGAAGCGCCGGCGAATTTCGTTGAGTTCTTTTTGATTCATTTCCTTCTTCCTTCTCTCACAGAATATCACGGAGAGAAATTGTACCACAGCGTCCCTCTGGCGGCAAGAGGGACCACATCGATCCATACGGAGAAAAAGAATGGCTAAATTTATCTATTTCACGCCGGAGGAAAAGGCGCGGGCGCAGAATACCGACCTGGTATCTCTGCTGCGCGCCCAGGGCGGTGGTTCGGCCGTTCCAAGCGTGAGGGTAGCTATGCCATCCGCTTTGTCCAACGCTAAATACGGATGTGGTTTCAGGGACAAACCGGACGATGGCCGGCACCGCCTGCACGGGAGCCTCACACCCCTGCGGCTCTCGCAGATCGTCCTCATTGCCCTGCGGCGGTTCGCGGCCCGTCAGGACCGCTTCACGCTCGGACTGCGGCTGGATGAGTGCAGCTTTAGCCCTGGCGTGCAGAAACGCAACAATTTTCCGGAACATCCCTTGACAAATCTCATCATTTGGCATTTAATATTAAATTGATATTGTCGTGAAAAGCTGTATGTTTATCTGCCGGCGGCCGGCAGACAGATCATGGACCGATCGGGAGCACAGGAGAGACACGACATTCGTCGTGCCTTTCTTGTTTTATTTTGCCTCGTGCGGCTTTTCCATAAGGTATCTGCCTCAAACAGAAAGACGGAAGGACAAAAGCTTATGAACTGGGAGATCACAACATTTATCGCGTACTTTGTTATCCTGCTCGGCGTGGCGCTGGTGTTCTACTTCAACGGCACGAACAAAAATTCGGAGGACTTCTTCCTCGGCGGGCGCTCCATGGGCCCCTGGGTCACCGCCTTGTCCGCGCAGGCGTCCGATATGTCCGCGTGGCTGCTGATGGGCCTGCCCGGCTCGATCCTCGCCTTCGGCTTCGGCCAGATGTGGATCGGCATCGGCCTTGCCATCGGTACGGCGGCCAACTGGATCCTGTGCGCCAAGCGCCTTCGCACCTTCTCCAAGGCGGCGAACGATTCCATCACGCTCCCGCAGTACCTGACGAACCGCTTCGCGGTCGATTCCCGCGCGCTGCAGCTCGTGTGCGCGCTCATCTTCCTCTTTGCCTACACGATCTATGTGGCCTCCGCGCTGGTGGCGGGCACCTCCGTGTTTACCACGCTCTTCCCGGATATTTCCCCGAAGATCGCCATGTTCGCCTTCCTGCTCATCATCGTGGCCTACACCTTCTTCGGCGGCTTCGCCGCTGTGTGCTGGACGGATTTCTTCCAGGGCCTTTTGATGATGGCGGCGCTGATGCTGGTGCCTATCGTCGTCTATTTCGGCCACAGCGAGCTGCTTGATCCCACGGCACTGGAGACGGTCTATGAGTATACCGACGCTGCGACCGGCGCGGTGACGCAGTGCGCCTTCGGCGGCGGCATCTTCAACGCGAGCTGGCAGGACATTGTCAGCGGCCTCGGTTGGGGTCTTGGCTACTTCGGTATGCCGCACATCCTCGTGCGCTTCATGTCCATCGAGAAGCCCTCGATGATCAAGAAGTCCTCTATCGTGGCCATCATCTGGGTCGTCATTTCCCTCTTCTCCGCCGTTATGATCGCCTATTTCGGCCGCATGATCATGGGCGAGGAGCTGCTCACCCACGGCAACCAGAAGCTCGTTTTCATCGCCATGTCCCGCAAGTTTTTCCCGGCGGGCATCTGCGGTCTGCTGCTCGCAGCTATCATTGCCGCGTCCATCTCCACGGCGGATTCTCAGCTGCTCGTCGCCTCCAGCTCCTTCACGGCGGACCTCTATAAGCCCTTCTTCCGCAAGGGTGCGAGCGAGAAAGAAACGCTGCTCGTCGGCCGTGTGCTGGTGCTTGTCCTCTCCCTGATCGCCTTTGCCATCGCCAACTCCAAGGGCAGCGGCGCGCAGGCCATCATGGACATGGTGGAGAACGCCTGGGGCGCCTTCGGCGCGTCCTTCGGCCCCACCATTCTGCTCTCCCTCTTCTGGAAGCGCTTCAACTACAAGGGCGCGGTCGCGGGCGTGGTGTCCGGCTTCGTGGTGGATCTCGGCTGGCTGTTGAGCGGTCTCACCGCCTCGACGGGTGTGTATGAGATCGTTCCCGGCTTTATCGTCAGCTTCCTCGCGGCCTATCTCGTGGCGAGATTCACCGAGGCCCCGAACGCGGAGGCTGTTGCGATCTTTGAGGAGGCTACGAAGCCCGACGCGGACTGAGTGAAGCGGTCGGCGACGGCTGCCGATAAACGAATACGGGAAAGAGCCGATCCGTTGGATCGGCTCTTTTGTCAGGATTTGAGAAATTCCTGCGGGTCGATGATCTCGCCGTCCTTTGTGACGGAGAAGTGCAGGTGCGGCGCCATGGAAGCCTCGGCGAGCGAGGTCGTGCCGACCGCGCCGATGACCTGTCCGGCGGAGACGTACTGCTCCGGCGCGACGGTCGGGACGCTCTGAAGGTTGGAGTAGGTGGTCTCGTAGCCGCCGTCGTGCGCGATGACGACGGTGGTGCCCATCAGGTCGTCGTCCGCGACGGAGAGCACCGTGCCGGAGCTGGCGGCGAGCACCTGCGTGCCGGCGTCCGCCTTGATGTCGATGCCGTCGTGCGTGCGCCAGTCGGCGAGCGTTTCGCTGTAAGCGAGCTCGTCCATGCTGAAGGCGGCGACGGTCTCGCCGCTCAAGGGAGAGACAATGAGCCGCGGCGCGACGGGCGTGACCGGCTCGGTGGCCTCCGGCTCCTTTTCCGAGACCGTGACCTCCACAACGGACTGCACCGGCTCGGCCGGCTCCTCCGGCTTGACCTCGGGAACGTCCGGGGTGACCGGCTCCGCGGTGATGGGAGTCGTGACCGGCGGCTTGGTCACATTGGTCGGTGTTTTTTCAGCAGAAGAGGGGAGCAGCATCCAATAGCCCGCGACGGCGAGTGCCGTCAATCCGAGGAACAGGGCTATGTATAAGCCCGTCCCGGTCAGGGAATGCCGCGCGGCGCGGCGTTTCGGTTCATTCATAAGCGTGTCCTTTCTGCCCGCGTGGCGGGCGCTGCGAAATAGAAGAGGCTCTGACGGTATTGTGCGCCGTCGGAGCCTTTTCTAAACCATATTTCTCGGGAAATTTTAAGGCAATAACGCTTCCATTGTGCTGGGTTGCCTTAAGGCAATACCGTGAAGGCCGCGCGGCCCGCGTAGCGGGCGTTTCCTCCGAGTTCCTGTTCAATGGCGAGCAGACGGTTGTACTTTGCCGTGCGCTCGCTGCGGCAGGGAGCACCGGCCTTGATCTGCGTGCAGCCGAGCGCGACCGCGAGGTCGGCGATGGTGCTGTCCTCCGTTTCGCCGGAGCGGTGGGATAGGACCGCCGCCCAGCCCGCACTCTGCGCCGCGCGGACGGCCTCGATGGTCTCCGTGAGCGTGCCGATCTGATTCGGCTTAATGAGTACGGCGTTGGCAAGCCTCTGCTCCACCCCGCGGGCGATGCGTGCGGGGTTCGTGACAAAGAGATCGTCGCCGACGAGCTGCACCCTTTCACCAAGGGAACCGCTCAGCGCCTGCCAGCCCGCTTCGTCGTCCTCGCCCATACCGTCCTCAAGCGAGAGGAGCGGATAGCGCCGCGCAAGCTCCTGCCAGTAGGCCGGCAGCTCCTCGCGTGTAAGTGTTTTGCCGCTTTTCGGCAGCCGGTAGCAGTCGGAGTCTGCGTCGTACCACGCGGAAACGGCGGTGTCGAGCGCGAGGTACACGTCCGCGCCGGGGCGATAGCCGGCCGTCTCAATGGCGCGGCAGAGCAGGTCGAGCGCCTCCTCGTGGCTTGCAAGCGAGGGGGCGTAGCCACCCTCGTCGCCCACGCCGCAATGATCGACGAGCGAGCCGAGCGCGTGGTAAATTTCCGCGCCCATGCGCAGCGCGTCGCGGAAGGTGTCCGCGCCGACGGGGACGAGCATGAATTCCTGAATGTCGAGCGAGTTGCCCGCGTGTGCGCCGCCGTTGAGCACGTTCATCAGCGGCACAGGGAGCGTGCAGGCGTTCTGACCGCCGAGATACCGCCAGAGAGGCTGTCCCTCGCTCGCCGCCGCGGCGCGGGCCGCCGCGAGCGAGACGGAGAGGATGGCGTTTGCGCCGAGCCTCGATTTGTTTTCCGTGCCGTCCAGCTCGCGCATGGCCTGGTCGAGCGGGCCCTGCTGCCGCGCGTCGAAGCCCCGCAGCAGATCGAATATCTCGTTGTTGACGTGCGCCTGCGCGTGCAGGACGCCCTTGCCGCCGTAGCGCGCACGGTCGCCGTCGCGCAGCTCGACGGCCTCGTGCGCGCCGGTCGAGGCACCGGACGGCACGGCGGCGACGCCGAGCGAGCCGTCCTCCAGCCTTACCTGCGTTTCCAGCGTGGGGTTGCCGCGGGAATCCAGGATCTCGCGAGCGTGAATGTGTACGATGGAACGGTTCATCGCATGACCTCCTGAAAAATAAAAAATCAGCCATACCGAAGTATGGCTGATTTTGAGAAGACTTATGCGCTCAGCGGAGGATAAGGCTCTGACCGTCCATCTCCTCGGGCTTTTCGAGCCCCATCACGTCGAGAATGGTGGGGGCGATGTCGGCAAGGCGGCCCTCACGCAGCTCGTTGCCCGCGCCGCAGAGGATAAAGGGCACGGGATTCGTGGTGTGCGCGGTCATGGGACTCACGCCGTCGCTTTGCAGCATCTGCTCGGCGTTGCCGTGGTCGGCGGTGATCATGGCGATGCCGCCCATCTTGAGCGTCGCGTCCACGACCCTGCCGACGCACTCATCCACGGTCTCGACGGCCTTGACGGCGGCGTCGTAGTTGCCGGTGTGACCGACCATGTCGCAGTTGGCAAAGTTGAGGATGATGACGTCATACGCGCCGGACTCAATGCGCTCGACGCACTTTTCCGTGACCTCGTAGGCGCTCATCTCGGGCTGGAGGTCGTAGGTCGCGACCTTGGGAGAGGCGACGAGCACGCGGTCCTCGCCGGGGTAGGGCGCTTCAACGCCGCCGTTGAAGAAGAACGTGACATGGGCGTACTTCTCGGTCTCCGCGATGCGCAGCTGCGTCAGGCCGAGCTTGCTGAGGTATTCGCCGAGGCCGTTATGGATCATGATGCGCGGGAACGCGACGAGCACGTTCGGCATCGTGGCGTCGTACTCGGTGTTGCAGACGTAGGTGACGGGGAAATACTCGCGCTGGAAGCCGTCGAACGCGGGATCGACGAACGCGCGGGTGATCTCGCGGGCGCGGTCGGGGCGGTAGTTGAAGAAGATGATGGCGTCGTTGTCGGAGATGGTGCCCTCCTTGTCGCAGACGACGGGCTCCACAAATTCATCGGTCACGCCATTCTGATAGGATTCCCGGATGGCGGCGACGGGATCGGGATTCTGGATGCCCTCGCCGTAGACCATCGCGTCGTAGGCGCGCTCAAGACGGTCCCAGCGCTTGTCGCGGTCCATGGCGTAGTAGCGGCCCATGACGGTCGCGATCTTGCCGACGCCGAGTTCGGCGCACTTTTTCTGCGCCTCGGCGACGAAGTCCGCGCCGGAGGTGGGGGAGACGTCGCGCCCGTCGAGGAAGCAGTGCAGGTACACGCGCTTGAGGCCCTTGATGCCGGCCATCTTCAAAAGCGCCCAGACGTGCTCCACGGTGGAGTGTACGCCGCCGTTGGAGAGCAGTCCGTAGAGGTGCAGCGCCGTGCCCTTTTCCAGACAGGCGTCCATCGCGGCGTTGTAGGCGGGATTTTCAAAGAAGGTGCCGTCCTCAATGGCGCGGGAGATGCGCGGCAGGTCCTGGAAGACCACGCGGCCGCCGCCGATGTTGGTGTGGCCGACCTCGCTGTTGCCCATCTGACCGGCGGGCAGACCCACATCTAAACCGGAGGCGGAGAGCTGCGTATGCGCGTACTCGCCGTTCAGACGGTCGAGCACGGGCGTGTTTGCGCCGCGCACGGCGTTGCCCTTGACCTCATCGCTCAGACCGAAGCCGTCCATAATGATAAGGGTGGTGGGGGTTTTATTCATCGCAAGGACTCCTTTCGCTCAGCCCTGGTTAGCTGCGTTGACGATGTCCATGAACTTGCCGGCATCGAGAGACGCGCCGCCGATCAGACCGCCGTCGATGTCCTCGTGGCCGAGCAGCTCGGCAGCGTTGGCGGGATTCATCGAGCCGCCGTACTGAATGGTGACGGAGCGGGCGATGCGCGCGCCGTACATGGCGCGGATGGTGGCGCGGATGAAGCCGCAGACCTCGGCGGCCTGCTCGCCGGTGGCGGTCTTGCCGGTGCCGATGGCCCAGATGGGCTCGTAGGCGATGACGCAGCGGCGGATATTCTCCGCGGCCACGCCCGCGAGCGCGGACTTGACCTGCAGGGCGATGAGCTCCATCGTCACGCCCATCTCGCGCTGGTCAAGGCTTTCGCCCACGCAGATAATGGGGTTGAGCCCGGCGTTCAGCGCGGCGTGGACCTTCTTGTTGACGATGGCATCGGTTTCGCCGAACATGGCGCGGCGCTCGCTGTGGCCGACAATGACGTACTTCACGCCGAGGTCGCACAGCATGGCGGCGCTGACTTCGCCGGTGTAAGCACCGTGATCCTCATAGAAAAGATTCTGTGCGCCGACGGCCACGCGGCTGTCCTTAAAGGCGCGCACGGCGGCGGAAATGTCCACGCTCGGCACGCACACGACCACGTCGCACCACTTGGTCTTGGGCAGCAGAGCCTTGAAATCGTCCGCAAACTTTTTGGCCTCGGTGGCGGTCTTGTTCATTTTCCAGTTTCCGGCAATGATGGTTTTGCGATATCTGCGATTCATGGTAAATGCTCTCCTAAATATATAAAAATGTTTTCTGAAAATCTTACTTATCCAACAGGCAGGCGACGCCCGGCAGCATCCCCCGTGGGGATGCCCCTGATCGGAACGCGCGCTGACGCGCGGCTCCCTGCGCTGACGCTCGGTCGCGTCGCTGCGCGGGCAGAACGATGTTATTACTTATCCAGCAGGCAGGCGACGCCCGGCAGCTCCTTGCCCTCCAGGAACTCAAGCGACGCGCCGCCGCCGGTGGAGATGTGCGTGATCTTGTCGGCGAAGCCGAGCTGCTCGGCGGCCGCCGCGCTGTCGCCGCCGCCGATGATGGTCACGGCGCCGCTCTCGGCGAGCGCCTTGGCCATGGCCTTAGTGCCGTTGGCAAAGGCGGGGAACTCGAAAACGCCCATGGGGCCGTTCCAGACGATGGTACCCGCGCCGCGCGTCGCCGCGCAGAAAAGCTCAATGGTCTTGGGACCGATGTCCATGCCCATCATGTCGGCGGGAATGTGCATCGCGTCCACCACGACCGGCTCGGCGTCGGCGGCGAACTCCTTCGCCGCCACGGTATCCACCGGCAGCAGGAGCTTGACGCCCTTTGCCTTGGCCTTCTCGATCATCTCGAGCGCGTAGGCGCACTTGTCCGCCTCGAGCAGGGATTTGCCGATCTCGCCGCCCTGCGCCTTGGCGAAGGTGTAGGCCATGCCGCCGCCGATGATGACGGTGTCGGCCTTTTCGAGCAGATTGTTGATAACGGCGATCTTATCGCTGACCTTTGCGCCGCCGAGCACCGCGACGAACGGACGCTTGGGATCGTCGAGCGCCTTGCCCATGACCTCCAGCTCCTTGGCGACCAGCAGGCCGGAGACGGCGGGGAGGTACGCCGCCACGCCGGCGGTGGAGGCGTGCGCGCGGTGGACGGAGCCAAAGGCGTCGGAGACGTAGACCTCGGCCATGGAGGCAAGCTCCTTGGCAAGCGCCGGATCGTTCTTGGTTTCGCCCTTTTCAAAGCGGGTGTTCTCGAGCAGCATGATCTCGCCGCCCTTGAGCGCCGCGGCCTTGGCCTTGGCGTCGGGACCGACGACGTCATGCGCGAAGACGACCGGCTTGCCGAGGAGCTCGGAAAGACGCTCGGCAACGGGGGCGAGGGTGAGCTTCTTTAAGGACTTCTGCCACTTTTCCTCCGTCAGCTCGGCGGGGTCCTTGCCCTTTTCCGTCTGCTTCTTCACCCATTTTTCAAAGCTCGGCTCGGGCTTGCCGAGGTGCGAGCAGGCGATGACCGCCGCGCCCTGCCCGAGCAGGTAGCGGATGGTCGGCAGAGCGGCGACGATGCGCTTATCCGAGGTGATCGCGCCGGTGGCCTTGTCCTGGGGGACGTTGAAGTCGCAGCGCAGCAGGACCTTCTTGCCCGCCACGTCGATGTCGTACACAGTCTTCTTGTTGTAGTTCATGATGACGCTCCTTCTATGTGAATGTTTACGGATCAGTCCAGTTGCTCCGCCATCTCGCCGGTGCCCTTGAGCCCGGGGAAGCCGAGCTGCTTGAGAGCCTCGTAGGTCAGAATGGCGACGGAATTGCTCAGGTTCAGGCTGCGCGCCTCGGCGCGCATGGGAAGGCGGATGCAGCGTTCATAATGCGCCAGACGGAAGTCCTCGGGCAGACCGGCGGTCTCCTTGCCGAAGAAGAGCCAGCAGCCATCGTGAAATTCCGCCTCGCAGTAGTCCTGCGGCGCCTTGGTCGTGGCGAGCCAGCAGTCCGCGGCGGCCTCGGGGTGCTGTTCAAAGAGGTCGGCGAGGTTTTCGTAGGTGCTGACCTCGACCAGATGCCAGTAGTCCAGCCCCGCGCGCTTGACGGCGCGGTCGGAAATGTCGAAACCGAGCGGCTTGACGAGGTGCAGCCGCGAACCGGTCGCGGCACAGGTGCGCGCGATGTTGCCGCAATTCTGCGGGATCTCCGGCTCAACGAGTACGATATGGAGCATGGAGCATCCCACCTTTTTCCGAAAGTCTGCTTATTATACCTCTTAAAGTTTACGAAATCAACCATAAAACTTACTTTCTTTAACATTATTTTGCGCATTGCATGAATTCATGCAGAGCATGAAAAACTTTTTGGGAAAATTGCAGGAAAAGGTGGATTTTTCAAAAAGGTTTGGTATAATACAGATAAAAATAGAAGCGGATGCAAAGGAGGGGACTATCCGATGGACCAGAAGATCGCCGTGCTTTTCATGCCGGACAACATCGCCTGTACCGAAGAGAAGACGCCGCTGATGCTGCAGCCCATTTTGTTCTGCCCCGTCCTGACGTGGATGTGCGCGGAGCTGTGCGGGCGCGGCATTGAGCGGCTTTTTATTGTCTCCGACGTCTCCGCGCAGGAGCGGATGAAGCCTTATCTGCCCAAGGACGCGGACGTCACCTTTGTTGACGGCGCGAAGCACGCGGAGGAGCTTTTGAAGCTCCTTGAGGGCGAAACGGGCAGCGTTCTGATCGTCAACGGCGTGGTGCTGCCGGTGGGCGTGTTCTCCGGCGGCGCGGTGTATTCCGCTCCGGCGGACGCCTGCTGCGACGTGCTGCGCGAGCACGGCGCGTTTGCCGCGTTCCCCAAGGGCTGTGAGATCTCCAAGGGCTTCCTGCCGGTGGGCGACACCGAGGAGCTGCGCGCCGCGCAGCCGATGTGCCGCCAGAAGATCATGGAAAAGCATCTGGCGAACGGCGTGATCGTTATGGACACGAACAGCGTCTACATCGACCCGCGCGTGAAGATCGGTGCGGGAACGACGCTCCTGCCCGGGACCATCCTGCGCGGCGAGACGGTCATCGGCGAGCACTGCACGATCGGCCCGAACGCCATGGTGCGCGACTGCACTGTGGGAGACTTTACGGAGATCAACGCCTCGCAGACGAACGAGAGCGCCATCGGCAGCCATACGACCGTGGGACCGTTCGCCTATGTGCGGCCCAATTCGACCATCGGCGACCACGTCAAGGTCGGCGACTTTGTGGAGATCAAGAACTCCGTCATCGGTAACGGCACGAAGATCTCGCACCTCACCTACGTCGGCGACAGCGACTGCGGCGAGCGCGTGAATTTCGGCTGCGGTACGGTCACGACGAATTACGACGGCTTCAGGAAATACCGCTGCACCATCGGGGACGACAGCTTCATCGGCTGCAACACCAATCTGGTCGCGCCGGTCAAGGTGGGCGAGGGCAGCTACATCGCCGCCGGCTCCACCATCACGGACGATGTGCCCGCCGACGCGCTGGCGCTCGCCCGCACGAAGCAGACGGTCAAGGAGGGGTGGGCGGCCCGCCGCCGCGCCCTGCTCGGCAAGAAGGAAAAGTAAAAACTTTTACATAAAAAATTACCAAGGGAGAGTGGAAACAATGATTTCTCACGGCAAGGACATCAAGATCTTCACCGGCAACGCCAACCCCAAGCTCGCAGCGGACATCTGCAAGATCATCGGCACCAAGCTCGGCGAGAGCGAGGTCAAGAGCTTCGCGGACGGCGAAGCCTCCGTCTCTCTGTATGAGACCGTGCGCGGCAGCGACGTGTTCCTCATCCAGTCCACCTGCAAGCCCGTCAACGACAACCTCATGGAGCTGCTCATCATGGTCGATGCGTGCCGCCGCGCCAGCGCGGGCCGCATCACCGCGGTCATGCCCTACTTCGGCTATGCCCGTCAGGACCGCAAGGCCAAGAGCCGCGATCCCATCTCCGCCAAGCTCGTTGCCAATATGCTCGTCGCCGCGGGCGTTGACCGCGTGCTGACCATGGACCTGCACGCCAACCAGATCCAGGGCTTCTTCGATATTCCGGTGGATAACCTGTTCGGCAACCCCATCTTCGTTGATTACTACGCCAAGAAGTTCGGCGCGCATTGCGAGGATATGGTCGTCGTCAGCCCCGACGTCGGCTCCGTTGCCCGCGCCCGCACCTTTGCCCAGAAGCTGCACATGAACCTTGCCATCGTCGATAAGCGCCGCCAGAAGGCCAACCAGTGTGAGGTCATGAATGTTATCGGCGATGTCGAGGGCAAGGAGTGCATCCTCTTCGACGACATGGTCGATACCGCCGGCTCCCTCTGCAACGCCGCCAAGGCGGTCGTTGAAGTCGGCGGCGCGAAGAAGGTCTACGCCTGCGCGAGCCACGGCGTTCTCTCCGGTCCCGCGCTTGAGCGCCTTGAGGCGAGCTGCATCGAGGAGCTGGCCCTGCTCGATACCATTCCCGCTCCCGTCGGCGAAGCGGAGTTGGCCAAGGCCCGCATCAAGTACCTGACCGTCGCGCCCATGTTCGCCGAGGCGATCGAGCGCACCTATCAGGAGATCTCCATCGCAAAGCTGTTCAACTAAGGGCATTTCAAAAAAGAGCGGCGGAAGGCCGCTCTTTTTTATACGAGGGTTATCGTCATGTTTTTTGGAAAGAAAGTCACCGGTCCCGCGGAGTGGCTGCTCGTCTGTCTGGGGAACTACGGCAAGCAGTATGAGAACACGCGCCACAACATCGGCTTCATGGCCGCCGAGCGGCTCATTGACAAGCGGGACCTGCGCTGCAACCGCCTGCGCTTCCGCGCGCTGACGGAGCTGATCGAATTCGGCGGGGCGCGTGTGCTGCTGATGATGCCGCAGACCTATATGAACCTCTCCGGCGAGGCGGTGGGCGAGGCGGCGCGGTTCTATAAGATCCCGAGCGACCATGTGCTCGTTATCTACGACGACGTTTCGCTGCCGCTCGGCAAGCTGCGCATCCGCGACAAGGGCTCCGCCGGCGGGCACAACGGCATCAAGAACATCATCGCCCACCTCGGCACCGATGTGTTCCCGCGCGTGAAGGTCGGCGTCGGCGCGCCGAGCCATCCGGACTATGACATGGTGGACTGGGTGATCGGCAGCTTCTCCGCGCAGGAGAAGAAGATCGTGGACGAGGCGCTCGACCGCGCGCTCGACGCGGCGGAGTGCATCATCTCCCGCGGTGTGACCGAGGCGCAGAACCGCTTCAACTGAGAGAACGCCGCCTGCGCGAAAAGTTTATCATTCGTTCATTTACTTTTCTCCTCCGGCGTAGTATACTGCCGGAGGAGAAGTTCTTTTCGGACATCTCAGGAGAACATGGAAAACGATGTGTGTGGGTACAGACCGTCCGACCGGGGACGATCTGCGCCCTTTTGCGCGTTGCGGCGAAAAAGGAGGGGGACATTCATGCAGGAGCTGAACCGGCAAATGATGGCGCTGCCGGAGCTGCGGGAGCTGGAGGAGATCATCCGCTTCGGCACGGGGCCGGCGGCGGTCAGCGGCGTGAGCGGCGTACACCGCGCGATGCTCGGCGCGGCGCTGCGGCAGGAGACCAAGCGTCCCCTCGCCGTCCTCTGCGCCGACGAGCAGGAGGCGCGGCGCATGGCCGCGGATCTCGCCGCCCTGACAGGGGAGGAGTGCGTGACGCTCTTTGCCCGCGAATGGCAGCTGCGCGACCGCGTTTCTGCCTCCCACAGCTTTGAGCAGGAGCGGCTGGACGCGCTGTGCCGCATGGCGTTCGGCAGGACGGGCATCGTCGTGGCGACGGTGGACGGCATGATGCAGCGCACCCTGCCGCCGACGGCGCTGCGCGACGCGGTGCTCACGCTCCGGCTCGGGGAGGAGCACGACCTGCGCGCGCTCGCCGAACGCCTGACCGCCGCGGGCTATGTCCGCTGCGAGCAGGTCGAGGGCGCGGGACAGTTCGCCGTGCGCGGCGGCATTTTAGACGTCTATTCCCCGATGAGCGCGCCGGTGCGCGTCGAATTTTTTGATACCGAGATCGACGCGATGGGCGAGTTTGACGTCGCCACGCAGCGCCGCACGAAAAACCTTGAGGAACTGACCGTTCTGCCCGCCGCCGAGGTGCTGCCCTTTGCCGCCGAGGGCGGACGGGACGCGATGCTCGCGCGTATGGAGCACGCCGCGGCGCAGCTGGCAAAAAAGGTGACCACGGAAAAGACCGCCGCAGTGATCCGCGCGGATATGGACCGCCTGCGTGAGGGCCTGCCGCTCGGCGGCATGGACCGCTACCTTGCCGCCGCCTACCCGACCGCCGTCTGTGCGGCGGACTACCTGCCGGAGGGGAGCATCGTGCTCGTCTGCGAGGGCAGCCGCGTCATGGAGCGCGCGAAGGGCTGCGCCTTTGAATGGGGCGAGGACCTGAAGATCCTGCTGGAGGAGGGCTCGCTCGCGGGGCAGTTCGCCTCGCTCACGGTCGAGCTCGAGGACCTGACGCGGCGGCTGCGGGGCAGCTTCCCGCTGCTTTTGTGCGACAGCCTGCCGACCTCGCGCTATCTGGCCCCGCCGCGGGCGATGCTCAGCATCAACGCGCGGCAGCTGCCGTCCTACGGCGGCAGCCTTGAGACCGCCGCCGCGGACATGGAGCACTATCTTGCCGCGGGCAGCGGCGTGCTGGTGCTCTGCGGCAACGAAACGCGCGCGAGGAATTTTCACCGCCTTCTGGAGGAGCGCGGCGTGCGCGCACGGCTCGATCTCTCCGATCAGACGCTGCCCGCCGCGGGCGAGACCGTCATCGGCCTCGGCGCGCTGAGCGCGGGCTGCGAATACCCGCAGCTCCGCCTTGTCATTCTGACCGAGGGGCAGCTTCTTGCGCCGGTCAGCGGCAAAGCGCCGCGCGCGGTGCGGCAGAAAAAGGATTCGAGCCGTCAGAAGCTCCGCTCCTACACCGACCTGACGCCGGGCGACCTCGTCGTTCACCAGCGCCACGGCATCGGCCGCTTTGTCGGCATGGAGCGCATCCGCGTGGACGGCGCGGACAAGGATTATATCAAGATCGCCTACGCCGGCAGCGACAGCCTGTACGTTCCCGCGACGCAGCTCGATATGGTGTCGAAGTACATCGGCAGCCACGGCGGCGGGGAGGAGGGCGAGCACGTCAAGCTGAACAAGCTCGGCGGCACGGACTGGACGAAGGCCAAATCCCGCGCCAAGGCCGCGGCGAAGGATCTTGCCAAGGGGCTTATCAAGCTCTACGCCGAACGGCAGCGCCGCCCCGGCTTCGCCTTTTCGCCGGACTCCACCTGGCAGCGCGAGTTTGAGGACGCCTTCGACTATGAGGAGACGGACGATCAGCTTCGCGCCATCGCGGAGATCAAGAGCGACATGGAGCGCTCGCGCCCGATGGATCGCCTGCTCTGCGGCGATGTGGGCTACGGCAAAACGGAGGTCGCGCTGCGCGCGGTGATGAAATGCGTGCTCGACGGCAAGCAGGCGGCGATCCTGGTGCCGACCACCGTGCTGGCGCAGCAGCATTACGCCACCGCCATCAACCGCTTCCGCAGCTTTCCGGTGACGATCGAGGTGCTCTCGCGCTTCAAGACGCCGGCGCAGAAGAAAAAGATTTTGCAAAGCGCGGCGGAGGGGAAGATCGACCTGCTCATCGGCACGCACTCGCTGCTGCAAAAGGGACTGCACTTCAAGGACCTCGGATTGCTCGTCATCGACGAGGAGCAGCGCTTCGGCGTGACGCACAAGGAAAAGCTCAAGGAGCTTTCCAAGCAGGTGGACACGCTCACGCTCTCCGCGACGCCCATTCCGCGCACACTGAACATGGCGCTGTCGGGCATCCGCGATATGTCTACCATCGAGATGCCGCCGCAGGACCGTCAGCCGGTGCAGACCTATGTACTCGAGCACGATTGGGGCGTGATCGCCGAAGCCATCCGGCGCGAGCTTTCGCGCGGCGGGCAGGTCTACTACCTGCACAACCGTGTGGAGACCATCGACCGCTGTGCCGCGCAGCTCAAAAAGCTCCTCGGCGAGGAGGTCAGCATTGCGGTCGCGCACGGCAAGCTGGACGAAAAGGGCCTGAGCCATGTGATGCAGCAGTTTTCCGACGGCGAGGCGCAGATCCTGGTCTGCACCACCATCATCGAAACGGGCATCGACATTCCGAATGTCAACACCCTTGTCATTGAGGACGCCGATCGCCTCGGCCTTGCGCAGCTCCATCAAATTCGCGGGCGCATCGGGCGCAGCGCGCGCCGCGCCTACGCCTATATGACCTACCGCCCGGGCAAGATCCTCACCGAGGTCGCCGCCAAGCGCCTGACCGCCATCCGCGAATACGCGGAGTTCGGCTCGGGCTTCCGCATCGCGATGCGCGACCTCGAGATCCGCGGCGCGGGCAACCTGCTCGGCCCCGAGCAGTCGGGCTATATGATGAGCGTGGGCTACGATATGTACCTGCAGCTTTTGGAGGAGGCCGTGCTCGAGGAGCGCGGCGAGAAGAAGGCGAGCCGCACGGACTGCTCGGCGGACCTGACCGTTTCGGCCAACCTGCCGGAGAGCTACATTCCCTCTCCCGAGCAGCGCATGGATATTTACCGCCGCATCGCGGCGGTGCGAACGCGCGAGGAATCGCAGGACCTGCTCGACGAGATGCTTGACCGCTACGGCGAGCCGCCGGCGAGCACGCTCGCTCTGCTCGACGTCGCCATGCTGCGCGGTGAGGCGTGCGCGGCGGGCATCCGCGACATTTCCCAGCGCGGCGACACGATCACCTTTACCTTCGGCGGCGAGATGCCGGTCGAGGCGGTGATGCGCGTTTGCACGATGGGGAAGAACAAGCGCCGGCTGACGCTCTCCGCCGGCATCGAGCCGAAGCTTGCGCTGCGGCTCGAGGGGGGCGAGAAGCCGCTTCCTGCAGCGCTCGAGCTGGTCGAGAGCATCGCGCCCGCAGAGGGCGCCTGAACCCGCAGCGCCACGCCCTGCGGCGGGGTGCGATACCACAAAACTCAGAAGAAAGAGGAAACGAAGATGAAACGTATTTTGGCTGCGGCGCTTTCGCTGGCGCTGCTTGTCTCGCTGGCCGCCTGCGGCGGCAAGGACCGCTTTGACGCGGGCAAGGTCGAGGAGGGCGTCTGCTATCAGCTGACCGGTATCGCTCCCGACGCTGTCGCGATGAGGGTGGACGGTATCGACGTGCCGATGGATATGTATTTTTACAACCTCTGCTATGCCGCCTCCTACATGGAAAGCTACATGAATATGTACGGCATGGACCTTGACTGGAGCATGGAGCTGCAGGAGGGCGAAACGGTGCTTGACGTGACGAAGGACAGCATTTTAGAGAACACGAAGAGCTTTGCCGTCATCGAGAAGCTGGCGCAGGAGAACAACGTCATCCTTGACGAAGCTGCGCTCAGCGAGCTGGAGACCGAACGCGCGGAGACCGTCGAGAGCCTCGGCGGCGAGGAGAGCTACCGCGCCGAGCTCGCCAAGCTGGGTCTGAGCGAGGAGACCTATGACCGGATGTGCCGCTCGGACTATCTTTACAGTGCTCTCGAAGAGCTGGCGGCGACCGAGGGCAGCAGCCTCTATGCTACCGACGAGCAGCTGATCGCCTATGCCGCCAAGCAGGGCTACATGACTGCCGACCACATTCTGCTGCTCACGCGCGATATGTCCACCTATCAGGAACTGGACGACGAGACCAAGGCGGAGAAGAAGGCGCTGGCAGAGGAGCTCAAGGCCAAGCTGGACGCTTACACGGGCGACGATCTGATTGGTTACTTCACCGAGCTTGCCGACGAGTACAGCGAGGACTCCGGCCGCGCGGGCAACCCTGAGGGCTACACCTTCGGCTCCGGCCAGATGGTCGAGGAGTTTGAGAGTGCTGCCGCCGCGCTCGGCGAGGGCGAGGTCAGCGAGATCGTGGAGAGCTACTACGGCTACCACATCATTCTCCGCAAGCCGCTCGATGAGGCGAAGGCTGTGGACGCGGTGCGCGAGACCTATTTCAGTGATCTGCTCGCGAGCCGCATCGAGGACGCCGCGGTGGAGATGAACCCGGCGGTCGAGGCGCTGGACCTCGTCGATATTTATGACGCCTTCTCGCTGCTGATGGATACCGACGCGGACGGCGATACGGCAGACGACACCGCGACGGAAAACGGGCGGGAAGCAGCCGAAAGCTGAGAAAGACGCAGGAAATGCTGCAAAACTGTTAATAATTTAACAAAATGCAGGAAAAGCGTCAATTTTTGCGTGGGAAAATGAAATTTTGCAGTTGATTTTTCATACGCGCCTGTTGTATAATCAAGACGAAAATGATTCCCTCTGCGGAATACCAAAATTTTTATGAAAAAGGAGATATCCCATGAAAGAACTCTATGTCGTGAATTGCTGCCGTACCGCGGTCGGCTCCTTTGGCGGTTCCCTGAAGAATACCCCCGCCGCCGAGCTGGGCGCCATCGTTGTCAAGGAAGCCCTCAAGCGTGCCAACGTCGCTCCCGAGAACGTCGATGAGCTGATGTTCGGCTGCATCCTGACCTCCGGCCTCGGTCAGAACGTCGCCCGTCAGGTCGGCGTGGGCGCGGGCCTGCCCTACTCCGTTCCCGCCTACACCGTCGGCATGGTCTGCGGCTCCGGCATGAAGTCCGTCATCGAGGCCGGCCGCGCCATCCTCGCCGGCGACGCCGACATCATCGTCTGCGGCGGTACCGAGAACATGAGCGCCGCTCCCTATGCCTCTACCGACGCCCGCTGGGGCGCCCGCATGGGCGACAAGAAGCTCGTCGACACCATGATCAAGGACGGCCTGTGGGATGCGTTCAACAACTACCACATGGGCACCACCGCCGAGAACATCTGCGACGTTTGGGGCATCACCCGCGAGGAGCTTGACGCCTTTGGCGCTGCCTCCCAGCAGAAGACCGAGGCCGCGCAGGCTTCCGGCCGCTTTGATGCCGAGATCGTTCCCGTTCCTGTCAAGGTCAAGAAGGAGATCGTCGAGTTCAAGAAGGATGAGTTCCCCCGCGCCGGCTCCACGCCCGAGGGCCTTGCCAAGCTCAAGGGCGCGTTCCCGGTCGGTCCCGAGGGCGTTGAGGACCAGGTCGTCCACACCTTCCAGCCCACCGAGATCCATGAGGCGGATACCCGCAAGCACGTTCAGCGCGTGACCGCCGGCAACGCCTCCGGCATCAACGACGGCGCTGCCGCCATCGTTCTCGCCTCCGGCGAGGCCGTCAAGAAGTATAACCTCAAGCCCATGGCGAAGCTCATCGGCTGGGGCCAGGGCGGCGTCGATCCCAAGATCATGGGCGTCGGTCCCGTTCCCGCCTCCCGTCAGGCCATGGCCAAGGCCGGCGTGACCATCGACGACATCGACCTCGTCGAGGCCAACGAAGCCTTCGCCGCGCAGTCCATCGCCGTCGCGCGTGAGCTGCACTTCGACATGAGCAAGGTCAACGTCAACGGCGGCGCCATCTCCATCGGTCACCCCGTCGGCTGCTCCGGCGCGCGCATCATCGTCACCCTCCTGCACGAGATGCTCAAGCGTCCCGAGGCCAAGAAGGGTCTTGCCACCCTCTGCATCGGCGGCGGCCAGGGCGTTGCCACCGTGTTCGAGAAGTGCTGAGAAGCGCCTGCCGACTTCTGAAAATAAGGGGACCTCTTTTGAGGTCTCCTTTTTCTTCTGCGCCCATAAGGACCGCCTTCTTATCTCCCTGCACCGTGCGGCCCGACACACGCGGTCATGTGACCGAATGCGGTGCGCTTGCTTTTTTGCAGTCACTGTGCTACACTGATAAACAGGAGATCATTCCCCTTTGCGGAATCTATTTTTCTTGGAAAGGATATCATATACTATGGATGTGAAAGAAATTCTCCGTCACGTTGACCATACCCTGCTCGCCCCCACCGCCACCTGGGAGGAGATCCGCCAGATCTGCGACGACGGCATCAAGTACGGCTGCGCGAGCGTCTGCATCCCGCAGACCTACGTCGCCCACGCCGCGCACTACATCGCCGAGCAGCAGCACTACGGCTTCGGTCAGTTGCCCGTGTGCACGGTCATCGGCTTCCCCAACGGCTACGTTCCCAGCGGCATCAAGTGCATGGAGGCCGAGTCCGCCGTAGCCGACGGCGCGACCGAGATCGACATGGTCATCAACCTCGGCTGGGTCAAGGAAGGCCAGTACGATAAAATCTTGCAGGAGATCAATTCCGTAAAGATCTCCTGCCACGGCAACATCCTCAAGGTCATCATCGAGACCTGTATGCTCACGGACGAGGAGAAGATCAAGCTCTGCGAGGTCGTGTCCAACTCCGCGGCGGACTATATCAAGACCTCCACCGGCTTCGGCGGGGGCGGCGCGACGCGTGAGGACGTAGCGCTCATGGCGGCGCACATGACGAACGGCAAGAAGATCAAGGCCGCCGGCGGCATCGCCAATTTGCAGGACGCGGAGGACTTCCTCAAGCTCGGCGCGGACCGTCTCGGCACCAGCCGCATCGTCAAGGCCGTCAAGGCGATGGAGAAAGGAGAATAAGCCATGTCAACCCCTCATAACAATGCCCAAAACGGCGATTTCGCCAAGACCGTGCTCATGCCCGGCGACCCCCTCCGCGCGAAGTTCATCGCGGAGACCTTTCTGGAAAATCCGCAGCTTGTCAACAACGTCCGCGGTGTACAGGGCTACACCGGCACCTACAAGGGCGTGCGCGTGAGCGTGATGGCGAGCGGCATGGGTATCCCGTCCATCGCCATCTATTCCAACGAGCTCTACACCCACTACGGCGTGGAGAACATCATCCGCGTCGGCTCTGCGGGCGCGATGCGCGCGGACATGGAGCTCGGCAGCGTGTGTGCCGGCATGGGTGCCTGCACCAACTCCAGCTTTGCCGACCAGTATGAGCTGGGCGCCACCTACGCTCCCATCTGCAATTATGACCTGCTCGCCGCCGCAGTCGAGAGCGCGAACGAGCTGGGCGTGAAGATGCCCGTCGGAAACCTCTATTCCTCCGACACCTTCTATGACGCGGCGGGCCGCAACGCCCGCTTCGGCAAGATGGGCATTCTCGCAGTCGAGATGGAGGCCGCCGGTCTCTACTGCACCGCCGCCTACGCCGGCAAGCGCGCGCTTGCCATCTGCTCCATCTCCGATAACCTCGTCACCGGCAAGGAGCTTTCCGCCGACGAGCGGCAGACCACCTTCACCAACATGATGAAGATCGCGCTCGAGGTCGCGGTCAAGATGGAGAACAAAGAATAAGGAGCGTTTTCCCCATGCGAGTCATCGACATTGAAAACATCACCGAGGCCATGCGCGACGACACGCGCTTTGTCCTGCGCTGCGAGGAGGTCTTTCACGACAAGATCAGCGCCGCCGCGGCGAGCATCCTGATGAACAAGAGCAAAAAGCCGCTCGTCTGCCTGACCGGCCCGAGCGGCAGCGGCAAGACCACCACCGCCATGCGCCTGAAGGCGTACCTGGAAAACCTCGGCGTAAAGGTGTGCCTGCTGAGCATGGATAATTTCTTCCTGCCGCTCGCCGACCGTCCGCCGGAGCTGACGGACTGGGAATCCCCCCTGTGCGTGAACCGCGACCTGCTCATCGACTGCATCCACCGCCTGTCCGACGGCGAGGAGGTCGAGCTGCCCATCTATGATTTCAAGAGCGGCACCACCGGCAGCTGGTTCAGGATGCAGGGCGACCGCGACGCCGTTATCATCGCCGAGGGCATCCACATGCTCAACCCGCTGATCTTCGACCGCGTGCGCGACATGGCGACCGGCGTTTACGTCGCGCCCCGCACGCGCATCATCACCGCGCACGACAAGATCGTCCGTCCCGAGCAGCTGCGCGTGGCGCGCCGCATGATCCGCGACTATCAGGGCCGCGGGCACTCCCTGCGCCAGACGGTCGAGCGCGCCGAGAGCGTGGACCGCGGCGAGCGGAACTATATCATGCCCAATAAGCCCAACGCGGGCATCCACATCGACACCTTCCACGACTACGAGCCGTGCATCCTCGCGCGCTATCTCAAGGAGATCCCCGAGTTCTACACCCAGCTTGACGACGCCTTCATCGACGAGCACGGGCTGACCGACCTCTTCGAGGTCGTCAACTCCGTTCCGCCGCTCAAAACCGATTACGTCCCGCGCGACTCCATCGTGCGCGAGTTCGTCGGCGGCAGCATTTTCCAATACTGAGCAAAGAGAGACCGCGTCTGCGGTCTCTCTTTGTGCGTTTTTACCATGAAGGATTTGCCAAAAATTCACACTTTTCAGCAAATATGACTTGCCCTTTTGAAAAAATCTTGCTATAATACGCTCGATGTCATGTCCATGATATGATTTCAAAAAATTGTAAGGAAGGTTTGCACTATGAAGAAGTTCTTTGCTCTTCTTCTCTCCCTGGCTATGGTCCTCGCGCTCGTAGCCTGCGGTCAGAAGGACCCCACCCCCGACACGCCCGATACGCCCGACGATCCCCAGACTAAGGTCGAGTACAAGGTCGCTATGATCACCGACTACGGTGACATCACCGACCAGTCCTTCAACCAGACCACCTATGAGGCCTGCAAGGCGTTTGCCGAGGACAACAGCATCGAGTTCAGCTACTTCAGGCCCGCCGGCGATAACACCGCCGACCGTGTCGCCATGATCGAAAAGGCCGTTGACGAAGGCTTCAACGTCATCGTCATGCCCGGCTATGCCTTCGGCGGCGCCATCGTTGAGGCTGCTCCCGAGTTCCCCGATGTGAAGTTCATCGCGCTCGACGTCGCCGCCGGCGATCTGCTCGAGACCGCCGTTGCCAAGGCGGGCGAAGCCTACGACTACACCCCCGAGAATTGGGACCTCAGCAAGTACGTTGACATGAGCAACGTCTACTGCGCGGTTTATCAGGAAGAGCTCTGCGGCTACATGGCGGGCTACGCGGCTGTAAAGCTCGGCTACAAGAGCCTCGGCTTCCTCGGCGGCATGGCTGTTCCCGCGGTCGTCCGTTACGGCTACGGCTTCGTGCAGGGCGTTGACGCCGCTGCGGCCGACATGGGTCTCACCGATGTCAAGGTCAACTACATCTACGGCGGCCAGTTCTTCGGCGACGCCGACATCACCGCTGTGATGGATACCTGGTATCAGGGCGGCACCGAGGTCGTCTTCGCCTGCGGCGGCGGCATCTACACCTCCGCGGTTGACGCTGCCAAGAAGGTGGGCGCCAAGGTCATCGGCGTTGACGTCGATCAGGCGGGTGTCATCGCCAAGTATGCCGGCGTGGACGGCATGACCGTCACCTCCGCCATGAAGGGCCTCTATCCCGCGACCTATGACACCCTCACCGACGTTATCGTCAACGGCAACTGGGACAAGTATGTCGGCAAGATCGAGACGCTGGGTCTTGTCTCCGGCACCGATCCCGAGGCGAACTACGTTCAGATCCCCATGGGCGACGGCACCCAGTGGTCCGACAGCTTCACGCAGGACGACTATAAGGCCATGGTGAAGGATATGTTCGACGGCAAGATCACCGTCAGCAACAACACCAGCAGCGATGTTAGTGCTGCCGACTTCGCCACCGTCATCACGGTCGACGATCAGGGCTCCATCAAGGGCTAAGCGCTTTATCGCAAGTACATACGGAGAGACGGGCAGCCGCCCGTCTCTCTTTTTTTGCCGAAAACGAAAAAATCATACGATTTTGCCAAATTGACTTTGCTTTATCGGCACAGGTATAGTATACTGTAAGATATTCATGGTTTCCGTCCCCGCACATCCCAAACGCGGCGGGCCATCAAAACGGAAGGAGGGCGAAACATCTTGGGATCACCGTATGCCATTGAGATGCTCAACATCACCAAACGATTCCCCGGTATTATCGCCAACGACAACATTACACTTCAGCTCAAAAAGGGCGAGATCCACGCCCTGTTGGGCGAAAATGGTGCGGGCAAGTCCACGCTCATGAGCGTGCTCTTCGGTCTGTACCAGCCCGAGGAGGGCATCATCAAAAAGGATGGACAGGTCGTGTCCATCAAGGACCCGAACGATGCCAACGCGCTCGGCATCGGCATGGTCCACCAGCACTTCAAGCTGGTGGAATGCTTCACCGTGCTCGACAACATCATCATGGGCGTGGAGCCCACGAAGCACGGCTTTCTGCAAAAGGCCGAGGCCCGCGAAAAGGTCCTCGCCCTGAGCGAGAAGTACGGTCTGCACGTTGACCCCGACGCGCTCATTGAGGACATCACCGTCGGTATGCAGCAGCGCACCGAGATCCTCAAGATGCTCTACCGCGAAAACGAGATCCTGATCTTCGACGAGCCGACCGCTGTCCTCACCCCGCAGGAGATCGACGAGCTCATGCAGATCATGCGCAACCTCGCCGCCGAGGGCAAGAGCATCCTCTTCATCTCCCACAAGCTCGCCGAGATCATGGCGGTCGCGGACCGCTGCTCGGTGCTGCGCAAGGGCAAGTACATCGGCACGGTCGAGACCGCCAACACCACGGCGGAGGAGCTGTCCGCCATGATGGTCGGCCGCAGCGTCAGCTTCCATGTGGACAAGAAGCCGTCCGAGCCCGGCGAGGACGTGCTCGAGGTGGAGGGCATGACCATGGCCTCCAAGCTCCACAAGAACAATGCCGTCAAGAACGTTTCGCTCAAGGTCCGCCGCGGCGAGATCGTCTGCCTTGCCGGCATCGACGGCAACGGCCAGACGGAGTTCGTCTACGGCCTGACCGGCCTGGAGCCGCTCGTTTCCGGCTCCGTCAAGCTCTGCGGTAAGGACATCACCCATGCGTCCATCCGCCAGCGCAGCGTGATGGGCATGAGCCACATCCCCGAGGACCGGCACAAGCACGGCCTTGTGCTCGACTATTCGCTCGAGGACAACATGGTGCTCCAGCGCTACTTTGAGCCGGAGTTCACCGACAAGGCGGGCTTCCTGCGCCGCAGGAACATCCGCACCTACGCCGAAAAGCTCATCGACCAGTACGATGTCCGTTCCGGTCAGGGCCCCATCACCATTGCCCGCAGCATGTCCGGCGGCAACCAGCAGAAGGCCATCGTCGCCCGCGAGATCGACAAGGATCCCGAGCTGCTCGTCGCCGTGCAGCCGACCCGCGGTCTGGACGTCGGCGCCATCGAATACATCCACCGCCAGCTCGTCGCGCAGCGCGACGAGGGCAAGGCGGTCCTGCTCGTGAGTCTGGAGCTGGACGAGGTCATGGACGTGCCCGACCGCATCCTCGTGATGTACGAGGGCGAGATCGTCGGCGAGCTCGACCCGAAAAAGACCACGCAGGAGGAGCTGGGCCTCTACATGGCAGGCGCGAAGAGAGATGAGGTGAAGGCATGAAAAAGAATATTTTCAAAAGCAGCGGCTTCCAGTCGCTGCTGGCCTCCCTCCTGTGCATCGTGCTGGGACTGTTCCTCGGCTACCTTGTGCTGCTGCTCATCAATCCCGCGGGTGCGGGCGAGGCCATTCTTACGGTCATCAAGAACTTTATGACCTACAACCGCCCCGCCTCACAGCTGAAATATTTCGGCAATACGCTCGTCAAGACCGCGCCGCTGCTGATGTGCGCGCTGGCGATCCTGTTTGCCTACAAGGTGGGCCTCTTTAACATCGGTGCAGCCGGACAGTACTGCGCCGGCGTGGCGCTGAGCCTGTACGCGGCGCTCGGCCTCGGCTGGAGCTGGCTTCCGTGTATGCTGCTCGCCATTTGCGGCGGCGCGATCCTCGGCAGCATTTCCGGCCTGCTCAAGTCCTACTGCAACGTCAACGAGGTCATTTCCGGCATCATGCTCAACTGGATCGTGCTGTATCTGACCAATATGCTCCTCACCACGGTGAAGGAGGACGCCAGCCCCTACACCAAGGTGCTCGCACACATCAACGAATCCGCCGTGCTGCCCTCGCTGGGGCTCGGCGCGCTGTTCAACAACAACCAGTACGTCGGTCTCGCGATCCCGCTGTCCGTGCTGATGGCGATCCTCGTGTGGGTCGTGCTGGAAAAGACGAAGTTCGGCTATGAGCTCAAGGCCACCGGCTACAACAAGAATGCCGCCAAATACTGCGGCATGGCGGAAAAGCGCAACGTCATTCTCAGCCTTATGATCTCCGGCGCGCTCGCCGGCATGGGCGCGGCGATGCTCTATCTCACCGGCTATGAGCAGTGGCAGTGCTCCACCTCCTCCGTCCCCGCGATGGGCTTCAACGGCATCGCCGCGGCCTTCCTCGGCGGATTGAACCCCATCGGCACCGTGCTCGCCTCGTTCTTCATCCAGCACATCACGGCGGGCGGCGCGTATGTGGATAAGTCCATGTACTGCGCGCAGATCTCCGATCTGATCTCGGCGCTCATTATCTATCTCTGCGGCTTCGTGCTGTTCATGAAGCACGCGATGAATTCCTACGCGGCCAAGCGTGAGGAGAAGGCGGCATTGAAGGCCAGGGCAGCCGAAGCGCAGGCCCGGGCCGAGGCCGGGAAAGGAGGCGATCAGTAATGGTACTGCTGCTGCAATACACCCTGATCTTTGCTTCCGTGCTGATCCTGGTCGCCCTCGGCGGCTGCTTCGCGGAGCACTCCGGCGTCATCAACCTCGGCCTTGAGGGCATTATGATCATGGGCGCCCTCGGCGGCGCGCTGGCGATGCGCTACATTTCGCCCAATGTGCCCGCCATCGTGATGATCCTCGGCGTTCTGGCTATTTCGGCGTTGGTCGGCATGATCTATTCCTGTCTGCTGGCCGTGGCCTGCATCAACTTCAAGGCGGACCAGACGCTTGTCGGCACCGCGCTGAACCTGCTCGGCACCGCGGGCGCGACGGTCATCGTCAAGGCCATCAACACCGCGGCGAATCCCGACGACGTTTCCTCCATCGTGCAGTATGCCGGTGCGAAGAAGGCGTTCACCGTCAATCTCGGCTCGTTCGAGTTCAGCTGGTTCATGCTCGTGACCGCGCTGCTGCTCGCCGCGTCCTACGTCCTGCTCTATAAGACCCGCTTCGGCCTGCGCCTGATGGCGTGCGGCGAGCATCCGCAGGCGGCGGACAGCGTGGGCATCAACGTCTACAAGATGCGCTGGGCGGGCGTGCTGATCTCCGGCTTCCTCGGCGGCATCGGCGGCATCGTGTTCATCACCGCCGGCGTTTCCGAATGGCGCTTTGAGTACGGCGTGGCAGGCTTCGGCTTCCTGTCCCTCGCGGTCATGATCTTCGGACAGTGGAAGCCCCAGCGCATCGCGCTCGCGGCGCTCCTCTTCGGCCTGTTCCGCGCGCTCTCGAATGTCTACATGGGCTTTGGCTTCCTCACGGCGATGAACATTCCCAGTCCGGTGTACAACATGATGCCTTATATCATCTCTCTCATCGTGCTGGCGTTCACCTCCAAGCGTTCCCGCGCTCCCAAGGCGGAGGGCATCCCCTACGACAAGGGCCAGCGCTGAGAATCCATCAACACAGCAAAAAAGCAGCGGCTGCGATGCAGCCGCTGCTTTTTATCCGTCGCTTCCGTTTACCATGCATGCTTGGTACGGGATTGCGCCTCGGTCATGCCGAAGAAGCTCATGTCCACGCGCGTTCCCTGATCGCCCCAGGTCGTGTCGATGTGATAGGTCTTGCCGTCGAGCTCCGCGACGGTCCAGATGTGGTCGGCGTTCATAAGCGCGGTACACTCGATGCCCTCGAGCCGCAGCAGAAGGTCGTATGCTCCCGTGTAGCCGTCGCAGACGGCTACGCCGTCCACCAGTGCGCTATAGGCCAGATGGCTCAGAGAACTGCTGGAGACGATCCCCTCGTCGTAGACACAGTTGTTGCAAAGCCAGACGTAGTAGGCCCGCGCCAGCTCATACTGCGTCATGTCGCCCGTCAGATAGCCGCTCTCCCACAGCGCGTCGTGGACGAGAATTGCGCGGGCGAGCGTCTCCTCACGGTATTTTTTGAGCTGCGCGCCGTCACAGGCTGTCGAGGAGAAGGTCAGCAGCACCTTGCCGGAGGAATAGCTGCGGCAGGAGGTGGAGTTGTACATCTGCTCGCAATGGCGCTTGACGCCGACCGTAAAGGCGCGGGTGAGCTTTGCGACCCCCTCGTTGGTCAGCGCACGGTCGTATTGCAGAGTGATGCTGTCGGCGCCGTCGTGGAGCATCTTTCGGATCAGCGCGTCGATGGCGTTGGCATCGTCGGCTGCCGGCGCGGCGGAGACCTCGGCAGGCACCGCGATCAGGTCGCCCCAGGTCGTACCGGCGGCGGAGCGATAGGAAAGACTTTGCCACGAGAGCGTCAGGCGCGCGGACGGCTCGACCATGCGCACGACCAGCGCCGCGAGCTCGCTACGCTTGAGCGTATCATTCGGATGGAAGGAGCCGTCTTCGTCCACGCCGCCCACGATGCCCCATTTGTAGAGCCGGAGAATATCGCTCTGATAGGGCGTGTAATCGTCCACATCGGTGATGCGGCGGTGCGAGGCATAGCCGACGGTCACGGCCTCGGCGTTGCGCTCGTCGTAGCACTCCGCGCTGAGCGCGGAGGCCAGCACGCCTGCCATCTGCGCGCGTGTCGCGGCCTCCGGATAGTGGCCGTCAAGCTCGTCGCCGAGGCATTTCTCAGCCTTGAGATAGCGCACATAGGGCTGGTACCAAGCCTCGCCGGCTGCTGCCGCGGGGATCGCCGCACCGCGCTCAAGCGCGTGCAGCCGCGCGGCAAAGGTCACCAGCTCGGCAATGGTGACGCTCCCCTCCGGCGCGTAAGCGCTGCTGCTCACGCCCTCGGTCAGACCGTATTCGTACAGCGCAGCGACGGCGTCGTGATACCACGCCGAGGCGTCCACATCCGTGAAGCGCCCGTCGTAGCTTCGCGTGCGCGCAAAGGGGGAGAGCGTGTCCGCCTTCTCCGCCGAAGGAGCGGGCGCGGGGACGTCCGCCGCCGTCACGTCCTCCGCCTGCGCGGCGGTGGAGAGCAGCAGGGTAAAGATGCAGAGGAAAAGCAAAAGCCGTTTTTTCATGGTGCTTACTCCTTATCTCGTCAGGGGACGAGGATATCCATGTCCTCCAGCGTGAGCGCCTCATTGTAGGGATTGAGGGCCTCGTTGACCAGGTCGCAGGTGGCCTGCGCGTCGAGCACATAGACCGACTGCTTGTTGTAATAGCCGGAGCCGTCGCCGGGGAGGGTGGCAAAGTGGATGTTTTCGGTGCCGATGTTCAGCGCCTCGTTGCCGAGCCAGACGAGGTTGCCGGTCGTGAGGTCGGTCTTGACGTAGGTGTAGAAAATATCCACCAGCGCGGGGATGTTCTTGACGTTGCCGATCTGCAGCAGCTGCTTGGCGACCGCCTTGAGGAAGGCCTGCTGGGTGCCGATGCGGCCGATGTCCTCCGTGCCGTAGCCGGTGCCGTCGTTGTTGTGGCGGAAGCGAACGACCTCCATCGCCTCTTGCCCGTTGAGATGGCGCGGGCCTTTGGTGAAGTGAATGTGCAGGTCCTGATAGGGGTCGTCATAATCCATGTTGATGGGAATGTCAAAATCCACGCCGTCGATCTGATCGACCAGCGCGATGAAGCCCTTGAGATTGACCGTGACATAGAAATCAACCGGTATGCCGAGCAGGTTTTCGATCTGCTCCATCAGCAGCTCCGTGCCGCCCTTGGCGTAGGCGAAGTTGAGCTTGTTGTTGCGGTATTCATTGTGCAGCAGCGTATCGCGAGGGAGACTCACAAGGTCGATGCGCTTGTTCGGCACGTCGAAGCGGACGAGGATGTTCGTGTCGCTGCCGCCGTTGTCGTCGTCAAGCCCGGAGACGAGAATGTTGTAGCAGTATTCGCGGCGTGTGCGGCCCGGAGCGTCGGGCTCGTCCGTGTCGGTCCGGTCGACGTCCGTGCTTGCCGTGCCGTCCGGCGTTACAACGGGCTTGTCCGTGTCAAGCTCGGGCGCGCGAAAGACATATTTGACCGTCGCAAACACGGCGGTCGATAAAAAGAGCAGGGATAACAGGGTGACCACAAGGCGCTCGGGGCGGCGCTTCGCGGGATTTTTTTTCTGCATGGCGGGATACGGTCCTTTCCGTTATTGTCGAAAACAGGGGAATACTGCCATTATACTCATTATGTCAACAAACTACAAGAGGGAAAAAGAGCTTGCGCGGCCGGCGGAGGAAAAAGGCCGGCCGGCCGTGCGGTGTTTGATCGGTTTCTGCTTTTATTTGACGAAATTCAGAGGAAAAAGTTTCAAGCTCCCTTATATTTTTTTCTCGTGGCGATGCCGCCGCGGATGTGCCGCTGGGCTTTGTTGATCTCAAGGATCTCCTTGACCTGAAGGTAGAGGCTGTGGTTGATCTGCGGAAGCCGGTCCTGAATGTCCTTGTGGACGGTCGATTTACTGACACCGAACTTCTTGGCTGCGGCGCGCACCGTGGTGCGGTTTTCTATGATGTAAACTGCCAGATCGCAGGCCCGCTCTTCAATATTACCCTTCATGAATGAAACACTCCCTATTCGAGTTGCTTCAATCTATGCAACGCGGAGAGCGAATATGTGCAAAGACGCGCACGGCGCTTGAAAAGCGGCGCACGGTCTGCTACAATGGGCAAAAATGATCGCGGGAGGGCGTGTATGGGCGAAAAAAAGAGGACGCTGCGCGGCTTTTTGTGCGCGGCGCTCGGCGGCGTGTGCTGGGGCGCGTCCGGCACGGTGGGACAGTATCTCTTCACCTGTCAGGGCGTGGACAGCGGCTGGCTGACCGTGGTGCGGATGTTTCTGGCCGGCGTGGTGCTGCTCGGCGGCGCGCTCGTAAGGCACCGCCCGCAGCTTCGAGCCATCTGGTCAGACCGGCGCGACGCGCTGCGGCTCGTGCTCTTCTCCGTCGGCGGACTGATGACCTGCCAATATACCTACCTCGCCGCCATCCGCTACTCCAACAGCGCGACCGCCACGGTGCTGCAGTATATGGGACAGGCGCTCATTTTGCTTTGGGTGCGCCTGCGTGCGCGCCGCCTGCCGACGCGGCGCGAGGGCGTTGCGCTCGTGCTCGCGCTCCTCGGCGCTTTTTTGCTTGCGACTCACGGCAGCCTGACCGCGCTCGCGCTCTCGCCGCAGGCGCTCTTCTGGGGCCTGTGCGCGGCGGTGTCGCTGATGCTCTATACGCTCCTGCCGGGCGATCTGCTTCGGCGCTATCCCGTGAGCGTCTGCACTGGCTGCGGGATGTTCATCGGCGGCGTGGTGCTGCTCGTGCTCACGCAGGCGTGGCGGATCCCGGTCGCGCTCAACGCCGCGGTGGCGCTCGGCACGCTGGAGATCTCCGTTGTCGGCACGGCGCTGGCGTTCACGCTTTATTTGCAGGGCGTGAGCGACGTCGGCGGCGTGCGCGCAAGCCTGCTCGCCTGCACCGAGCCGGTCAGCGCGGCGCTGTGCGCGGCGCTCTGGCTGCACACGAGCTTCGCGTGGCAGGACCTTCTCGGCTTTGCTGCCATTCTGGTGATGGCAGTGCTCATCGCGCTGCCCGAGCGCGCGTCGGAAAAATCGACGGAGAAGGCGGAGAATTGAAAAAAGAGGGAGCCGAAAATCGCGAAGCTGCGGTTTCCGGCTCTCGTTTTCTCGCTATGTGCAGGGCTCAAAGCAGCAGCATCAGCACCGGCGTCACCACGAAGCAGGCGAGGGTGGAGATCGCCGCGCCCTGCGCGGCCAGCTGCTCGTCCGCGCCGTATTCCGCCGCGGCGACGACCGTCTGCGTCATGACCGGCATGGCCAACTCCACGACATATACGCTGCGCACCAGACCGCCGATGCCGAGCAGCGCGCAGAGGGCAGCGCCCAGCGCCGGTGAGATGACAAAGCGGAAAACCATCATCACGCCGAGCGTGGGTGTCAGGCGCAGGCTGCGCAGCCCGATCTCGTGGATGATGCAGCCCGTCAGCAGCAGCGCCAGCGGTGTGACGGTGTTGTTGATGTATTTCGCGTAGCTCATCACAAGGCTCGGGAGATGAATGTCCAGTCCGACCAGAAGGAGACTGAGAAAGACAGAAACGACCGTCGGCGCGCGCAGGAATTTCCACACCATCTGCATGGAAAAGCCGCCGGCTTCGCCCGACCAGCGCACCAGCGGGATGCCGATGAGCTGCGTAAAGCAGCTGCTGACGAGGTAAAAGAGCATCACATAGGGCGTCGCCACGTCGCCGAACAGCTCCAGGCACATGGCAAGGCCGATAAAGATGGTGTTGCCCATGGCAGCCATCATCACAAAAACGCCGAGCTGGCGGTGCGGCAGCCTCATCAGGCGGCCCGCCAGCAGGCTCATCACAACGCAACTCGGGATGACGAGCAGCGGGATGAGCAGCAGGCGCGGCGCGGCGAGCACGTCCGCGCGCGTGAGATTGTTCTGCATCCCGTAGATCAGCATGACGGGAATGCCGACGGTCATCAGATAGCGGCTGATGAAGGTCTTGACCTGCGCGGTCATCCATCCCTTGACCGCGCAGAGGTAGCCGGTCGCCGTCAGCAGCAGGATAATGGTGACGGATGCAACGGCGTGAAGAAAGGTTTCCATCGCTCTGTACCTCAAAAAAATTTATTCACGCAAACAGTATAGCAGTTTGCCGCCAAAAAACAAGGCTTCGACGGAAAAGAAGTTGAAAACCGAGGACAAATGGGCTATGATAAAGAAAATCTCAACGCACGAGGAGGAACGGCGATGAAGGCGGCACTGGTCATTATGGCGGCGGGCATGGGCTCGCGCTACGGCGGCAGCAAGCAGGTGGACGGCATCGGTCCCGACGGTGAAATTTTGATGGAATACTCCATCTACGATGCGATCCGCGCGGGCTTTACCAAGGTGGTGTTCATCATCAAGCCCGAAATGCGTGAGCTGGTGGAGACGCTCTGCGGCAGGCGTGTCGCCGGCATGACGGCGGCGGACGGATCGCCGGTCGAGGTCTGCTATGCCTATCAGGACTTTTCCAGCGTGCCGGCATTCTATTCCATTCCGACGGAGCGCACCAAGCCCTTCGGCACGGGGCACGCCGTGCTCTGTGCGCGGAGCTGCGTCGGCGAGCCGTTTATCGTCATCAACGCCGACGATTACTATGGTGTGGACGCCTTCCGCGTAATCTATGAAGAGCTTGGGAGGCTCGAGGCTGAGGGCGAGGCGACCATGGTCGGCTACCGCCTGGATAAGACCGTCAGCGAACACGGCAGCGTGACGCGCGGCGTGTGCCATGTGACGGACGGAACACTCGACCGGGTTGTGGAGACCTTCAAGCTCACGGTATTTCCCGACGGCACCATCCGCGACGTGGACAAAAACCCGGAGGGCGACGTCTACGCGCCCGATACGCCGGTGTCTATGAATTTCTGGGGCTTTACGCCGTGGATCTTCACAAAGCTGGAGGAATACTTTAACGCGTTCCTCCGCGCGCTCCCCACGGGCGAGCTCAAGAAGGAATGCCTGCTGCCGAGCATGGTCGGCGAGCTGATCGAAAAGGGCCAGCTGCGCGTCAGCGTGCTGCACTCCGACGCGAAATGGTTCGGCATGACCTATCACGAGGATAAGGACGCGGTCGCCGCGGCGCTCAAGGCGCTGCATGACGCGGGCGTGTACCCGCCGACGCTGCACGGATAAAGCATAAAAGGGATCACCTGCGGGCAAGATAGCCCGGAGGTGATCTTTTTTATGAGCAAGGAAAAGAAGGAGCGCAGGCACTATCCCTTTCCCGACGCGCCGTTTGCCGACCCGGTGTTCGGTCAGCCGGAGAGCTGCGCCGACCTGGTGAACAAGTACGGCACCTACAACATCCAGCCGACGGCGGACACGGAGAATGTCTTTCCGCTCATCTCCCACGCCCTGCCCGAGCAGTGGAAGGACATGGCGATCGGAAAGGACGAGCTGGAGCAGGAATAAAGGAAGCGCGCGGCCGTACCGCGCGCTTCCTTTATTCTTCGGGGACCTGCTTCATGGAGAGAGAAATACGGTGCTTCTTTTCGTCCACGTCGAGCACCACGACCTTCACCACGTCGCCGACAGCGACGGCCTCGCTCGGATGCTTGATAAACTTATTGCACACCTGCGAAATGTGGACCAGACCGTCCTGATGCACGCCGATATCCACGAACACGCCGAAGTCGATGACGTTGCGCACCGTGCCGGTGAGCACCATGCCGGGCTTTAAGTCCTTGATGTCCAGCACATCCGTGCGCAGGATGGGTGCGGGCAGTTCGTCGCGCGGGTCGCGCCCCGGCTTTGAAAGCTCTTTTGCAATATCGCGCAGCGTCGGCACACCAACGCCGAGCGCCTCGGCGGCCTTTTCCGCGCCGTAGGCATTGAGCCTTGCGGGCAGGTCGCGCGCGTCCTTCGGCGTTGCGCCCAGCAGCTCAAGCAGCCCCTTGGCGGCGTCGTAGCTTTCGGGGTGGACTCCGGTGTTGTCGAGCACGTTTTTGCTCTCCGGCACGCGCAGGAAGCCCGCGCATTGCTCGAAGGCCTTGGGACCGAGCTTGGCGACCTTCAGAAGCTGACGGCGCGTGGTGAACACGCCGTTCTCCTCGCGGAAGGCGACGATGTTCTTGGCGATGGTCCCGTTGAGACCTGCCACGCGCGTGAGCAGCGAGGAGGAGGCGGTGTTGAGGTCCACGCCGACGGCATTGACGCAGTCCTCGACCACGGCGTTCAGGCTCGCGTCCAGCTCCTTTTGCGGCATATCGTGCTGATACTGCCCCACGCCGATGGCCTTGGGGTCGATCTTCACCAGCTCCGCCAGCGGGTCCTGCAATCTTCTGGCGATGGACACAGCGGAGCGGAGGTTGACGTCGAACTGCGGAAATTCCTCCGCGGCGAGCTTGCTTGCGGAGTAGACCGACGCGCCCGCCTCGCTCACGATCATGTAGCTGAGCCCTCCGCCGACCCTGTGAATGAGCTCGACGATCATCTGCTCGGTCTCGCGGCTCGCCGTGCCGTTGCCGATGGCAATGTGCTCCACGCCGTGCTTTTTGACGAGCTGCGCGAGCTTCGTGATGGCTTCGTTCTTCTGCCGTTCGCCGTAGGTGGGGTAGACCACCGTGGTGTCGAGCACCTTGCCGGTCGCGTCAATGACCGCGACCTTGCAGCCGTGGGCATAGCCGGGGTCGAGGCCCATCGTCACATGGCCCTTGACCGGCGGCTGCATCAAAAGCGGCTTGAGGTTGAGGGCAAACATTTTGATCGCGCCCTCGCTGGCCTTGTCCGTCAGCGCCGCGCGCATCTCGCGCTCAAGCGAGGGGTAGATCAGGCGGTCGTAAGCGTCCTCGGCGGCGGCCTTAACGAACTCCATCGCGGCGGAGCCGGGCTTTACCACCGCGCGGCGCAGCAGCGGCAGCGCCAGCTCGCGGTCAAGCAGGACGGTCGCGCTGAGCATTTTCTCCTTCTCGCCGCGGTTGATGGCGAGGATCTGGTGCCCCTGGAGACGGCTGAGCGGCTGCTCGAAATCGTAGTACAGGCGGTAGACGCTGTCCTCCTCCGTCGCGGCGAGGGAGCGGAGCGTGCCGCGCTTTTCCAGCAGCTCGCGCAGCGACCGGCGGATAGCGGCGTCGTCGCTGATCCACTCGGCCACAATGTCGTTTGCGCCCTGTAGGGCGTCCGCAACGGTCTCCACGCCCTTTTCCGCGCTGAGATAGTCCGCGGCGGCTTCCTCCGGTCGGGGGCAGTCGCGCTCCTGCGCGAAGAGCAGCGCCGCGAGCGGCTCAAGCCCCTTTTCCTTGGCGACGGTCGCGCGGGTACGGCGCTTGGGCTTGTAGGGACGGTAAAGGTCCTCGACCTCGGCGAGCGTCTGCGCCGCGTCGATGGCGGCGGCAAGCTCGTCGGTCAGCTTCTCCTGCTCGGCGATGCTCGCCTTGACGCTCTCCTTGCGTTCGGTGAGATTGCGCAGATAGGCAAGACGCTCCTCGAGCGTGCGCAGGGCGGTGTCGTCCATCGAGCCGTGCAGCTCCTTGCGGTAGCGGGCGATGAACGGGATGGTGTTGCCCTCGTCGAGCAGTCTGACGACATTTTCAATGTGCTCGGCGGGACGGTTCAGCTCGCGTGCGAGCTGTTCAATGATGGTCATGGATATTGGCTCCTTGTCGATTCGGTTTTGGGGTGACGAAAAGAGGGATATACTCCCCCTTTTCGCAGCGTTACTTATGGTACAACTTTTTGACCTCGTACCTCGGCTCGCAGGTCACATGGATGCCGAGGCGCTTGTAGAGCTTGACATCCTCCTCCGAGATGATAACGGAGAAATGCGCGTCGCAGCCGCGCAGGCTGCCGAGCTGCTCCTGCGCGAGCTGGGCGATGGGATTCGTCAGCGCCGAGATGCACAGCGCGATAAGCACCTCGTCCGAGTGCAGGCGCGGGTTGTGGTGCCCGAGGCTTTCGATCTTGAGCTTTGAGATCGGCTCGATGACCTGCGCGGAAATGAGGTCGAGCTTGTCGCTCACGCCGCCCTGCGCCTTGAGCGCGTTGAGCAGCAGGGAGGCGGAGGCTCCCAGCAGCGAGCTCGTCTTGCCGGTGACCACGCGGCCGTCGGGCAGGACCATCGCGCCGGCGGGCTTGCCGGTCTCCTCGGCCTTCTGCAGTGAGGCGGCGACGGCGGGGCAGATATCCGGCGTGACGCCGGCCTGCTGCATCACAAGCTCCAGCTTGCGCAGCTGACATTCGTCGGCCTCACCGCGCACGAAGGAGACCTGCGCGGTGTAGTAGCGGCGCAGGATCTCCAGACGGGACGCCTCGCGGCAGACCTCGTCGTCGATGATGCAGTTGCCCGCCATGTTCACGCCCATGTCGGTGGGAGACTGATAGGGGCACTTGCCCTGGATCTTCTCAAACATCGCGCGCAGCACGGGGAAGATCTCCACGTCGCGGTTGTAGTTGACGGTCGTTTTGCCGTAGGCATCGAGGTGGAACGGGTCGATCATGTTCACATCGTTGAGGTCGGCGGTCGCCGCCTCGTAGGCGAGGTTGACGGGGTGCTTGAGCGGCAGGTTCCAGATGGGGAAGGTCTCGAATTTGGCGTAGCCTGCGGCGACGCCGTGCTTGTGCTCGTGGTAGAGCTGGCTCAGACAGGTCGCCATTTTGCCGCTGCCCGGGCCGGGCGCGGTCACGACGACAAGGGAGTGGGTGGTCTCGATGTAGTCGTTTTTGCCGAAGCCCTCGTCGCTGACGATATGCGCTACATCGGAGGGATAGCCGGCAATGGGATAGTGGCAGTAGTGCTTCACGCCCAGCGTGTCGAGCCGCTTCAGGAAAGCGTCGGCGGCGCTCTGACCGGCGTACTGCGTCACCACGATGCTGCCGACGTACAGCCCGAGCGCGCGGAAGGCGTCCATCAGGCGCAGGCAGTCGTCGTCGTAGCTGATGCCGAGGTCGCCGCGCAGCTTGTTCTTTTCAATGTCGTTCGCGCAGACCGCGATCACGATCTCCACATCGTCGCGCAGCTGCTGGAGCATACGGATCTTGCTGTCGGGCTGAAAGCCGGGCAGCACGCGCGAGGCGTGGTAGTCGTCGAAGAGCTTGCCGCCGAACTCCAGATACAGCTTGCCGCCGAAGAGCGAGATGCGCTCGCGGATGTGTTCGGACTGCATGGATAGATATTTGTCGTTGTCAAAACCGAGCTTCCCCATCGAAAGTATACCTCTTTACACAAAATTCAACTTATTATACCCGAGCCCGCACGGCTTGACAAGGAAAGCGCAAAAAGAAAAATAGCAGAAAATGCGGCGCAAATTTCTGCTATTTTCCCATCTTTACAATTTGTTTTTGCCGTCGTATGCTATGAATAGTCTCCCCTGCGGAGGAAGGAGCGGCACCGAGAATAAAAAATTGTCAGCTCAACGAAAAAAGTGTTGACAAATGAACAGTAGTGCGGTAATATAGTCACGTTCGGTTCGCGCGGTTAGCTCAGCTGGTAGAGCACATGCTTGACGTGCATGGGGTCACAGGTTCGAGTCCTGTACCGCGCACCAAAGAAAAGTCTTGAAGCCACAAGGGTTTCAAGACTTTTTCTTTTGCCTAAAACGGCGTTTTGTTCCACGTTTGTTCCACTATGCCTTTTTCTTTCCGAAATTGACCGGGAGCGCTGCTGCAAGACCGGCACTTGCTTCAGCCTGTGCAGTCTCGAAGGCGTGGGAATAGATGTTCAGCGTGGTCGATGTCTGAGAGTGGCCGAGCGCGGCAGAAACGGTGCGCACATCGGTGTGATTGGCGATGAGCAGCGAGGCATTGAGATGTCGAAACTGATGGATGCCGTACCACGGCAGGCCGTGACGTTCGCAAAGCTCTTTTCCCCAGTCATAGAAATCGCCGGGGCGTGCCGGCGATCCGTCGAGCTTGGTAAAGAGTCGGCCGCTCTCGTGCCATTGGTCACCCAGCTCCATACGCCGCATGGATTGCTCTGCCCGTAGCGCCTTCACCATGTCGAAGATCCACACAGGGAGTTTCAGGGAGCGATGAGAGCGTGCTGTCTTTGGCGGGCCTGTGAATATTCCATGCGCTGGATCGTAGAGGGAGACGCGCTCGACCGTGACGACGTTGGTTGTGAAGTTGAAATCTCGGAACCCGAAGCCGAGCAGCTCTTCGCGGCGGTATCCGCCGAAGATTGCCAGCACGAAAAAGACCACATAGCGCAGCGGCTCACCGTCAAGCGCGTCGAGGAACGCTTGTGTCTCTTCTATGGTGAAGATCTTCTTCTCACTCTCCTGGCGCTCCGGGAGCACAATACGCGAACAGGGATTCTCTTTGGCCACGCCCATCCGCAAGGCATAGGCGAACACGCTGGAGACGAACGAGAGGTAATTTCGGATGGATTTAGGGTGGAGGCCCTTGGTGGCGTCTTTCTCATTTGCTCCCGGCTCAGACAGGCCGGAGATAAACTTCTGAAGCTGCCGCGCGGTGATCTTGTCGATGTAGAGATGTCCCGGAGCCGGATAAGCTAACGCAGAAATCTTCTGCCAGCTTCACCTATATTGCAATACAAATTCAACCGTGTATTCATCAACAACTTTAGCCTCTTTTACCGCAGAAAAGAGATAACCAAAGCCTTCGCCAAGTGTAAGCATACGTGTCATCGTATTGAGCGAAAGCTGACCGACAACACAACAAGTCCGCGCAAAGATAGAAAAGTCAACAGAAACTGCCGCGAACCGTGAAAGCAAAATTATTCAAAGAAAATCTCAACAAGTCCCGCCCATGTATCAAAAGTCAGCGGACTGCGTTTTGGT
>ENA-UESC01000345-UESC01000345.1-human-gut-metagenome-genome-assembly--contig:-NODE-345-length-45677-cov-10.851930_pt1 | contig 45677 bp, 41 predicted proteins | sample MGYA00242998_ERZ507999 | MGnify/ENA primary metagenome ERZ507999 (study PRJEB26167, sample SAMN06115465) | human gut metagenome | host: Homo sapiens | place: China:Hubei | collected 2016-04-27... | reverse complement strand
TGGTGACCCGTACGGGAATCGAACCCATGTTACAGCCGTGAAAGGGCCGTGTCTTAACCACTTGACCAACGGGCCATATAACGCACGGGATGCTCTCGCATCCCGTGCTCTTTGGTAGCGGCACCTGGATTCGAACCGGGGACACTTCGGGTATGAACCGAATGCTCTGGCCAACTGAGCTATGCCGCCATATTCTGCCCGACAGGACAAGGGACAGTATAACAGGGAGAAGGTCCGTTTGTCAATAGCTTTCTCGTAAAAAATCAAAAAATGCGGCAGGACGCGCCTTATATTTTCTCTTTACCTTTCCGCGCATCTTTGCTATAATATTAGATTGAATTAGTATCCGCGGCACTTTTGCCGTACAGATCGGAGGTCACTGCATGAAATACGAACGCTGGCTCATCCCGGAAACGGATGACGCCGCGGTCGAAGCGCTGATGGACGCAGGCTATCCCTATCTGGTATCGACCGTACTGGCCTCGCGCGGCGTCGTCACGCCCGAGCAGGCCGCCGCGCATCTCGACCGCGAACGCTCGCTGGTCTACTCCCCCTTCCTCATGCGCGACATGGACAAGGCCGTGGCGCGCATCGACCGCGCGCTTACCGGCGGCGAGACCATCGCCGTGTTCGGCGATTACGACGTGGACGGCATCACCTCCACCTGCCTTCTGACCGATTATCTCCGCTCCCGCGGCGCGGCGGTGCTCATGCACATTCCCCGCCGCATTGAGGAGGGCTACGGCCTCGGCTGCGATGCGATCCGCGCGCTTGCCGAGCAGGGCGTCACGCTCATCGTCACCGTGGACTGCGGCATCACCGGCGTGGAGGAGACCACCTTTGCCGCCACGCTCGGCGTCGATCTCGTCATCACCGACCACCACGAATGTAAGGACGAGCTGCCCGCCGCCTGCGCCGTGGTCGACCCCCACCGCCCGGACTGCGGCTTTCCGTTCAAGCATCTTGCTGGCGTCGGCGTCGCGCTCGAGCTGGTCCTCGCCCTCGGCGGCGCCGAGCGCGAAAACGCGCTCTTCTCCCGCTACTGCACCCTTGCCGCCATCGGCACCATTGCCGACGTCATGCGCATGGAGGGCGAGAACCGCACCATCGTCCAATGCGGTCTTGAGGGCATCGACCGCAGCGACTTCACGGGCCTTCACGCGCTGCTGCGCGAGGCCGGCCTGACCGGACGTCCGGTCTCCTCCGTGCAGATCGGCTTTGTCCTCGCTCCCCGCATCAACGCCGCCGGGCGCATGGGCCGCGCGGAGCTGGCCGCCGAGCTCCTGCTCACGCAGGACCCCGCCAAGGCCGAGCGGCTCGCCCGCGAGCTGTGCGACCTCAACCGCGAGCGCCAGAGCGTCGAGCAGGATATCTTCCGCTGCGCCATCGAGCAGATGGACACCCTCGCCCCCACCGAGCGCAACGCGCTCGTGCTCTCGAGCGAGGAATGGCATCAGGGCGTGGTCGGCATCGTCGCCTCGCGTCTTTCCGAAAAATTCTCCTGTCCCAGCTTCATGATCCACCTCGCCGGCGGCATGGGCAAGGGCTCCTGCCGCAGCTATGGCGGCTTCAACCTCTTTGCCGCGCTCGAGGCGTGCAGCGACCTGCTCGTCGGCTTCGGCGGGCACGAGCTCGCCGCGGGCTTCACCATCAAGGAGGAGAATATCCCCGCCTTCCGCAAGCGCATCAATCAATACGTCCGCACCCACTGCGGCGACTCGGCCCCCGTCTCCTCGCTGGAGATCGACGCCGCCCTCACCCGCCCGAGCCTCATCACGCTTCAGGAGGTCGAGGAGCTTTCCCGTCTCGAGCCCTACGGCGCGGGCAACAACCGCCCCGTTTTCTGCCTGCGCGGCGCGCGGCTGGAGTCCATGCAGAGCGTAGGACAGAATAAGCATCTCAAGCTCCGGCTCCAGAAGGGCCACACGAGCTTCGACGGCATCTTCTTCTCCGTCACCCCCGCGGAATGCGGCCTGACCGTCGGCGAGCGCGTGGACGCCGCCTTCTACCTTCAGGTCAATGAGTTCCGCGGCAGCCGCTCCCTGCAGCTCCAGCTCGTCGATCTGCGCAGCGCGCACGACCCCGGCGCCCGCGAGGCCGAGCAGCTTGAGCTGTGCCGCACGCTGATCCGCGGCGGCGGCGTGAGTGCGAAGGACGCCGCGAAGCTCCTGCCCTCGCGCGAGCAGTTCGTGCGCGTCTGGCGTGCGCTCGAGCGCGAGGTGGACGGCACGCTCACCTCTCCGGAGCTGCCCTTCCTGCGGCGACTCTCCGCCGATGCGCTCGGCGCGGAGAGCTTTCCGCGCACGGTCATGTGTCTCGCGGTCTTTGCCGAGCGCGGGCTCGTGACCGTCGAGCGCCACGACAAATACATCACGCTCCGTCTCACCGGCGGCAAGCGTGTGGATCTTGATGCCAGCCCCTATCTCTGCGCCCTGCGCGAGGGACTGGACGGAACGAAAGGAGGCAGCAGCGTATGAGCGACGCAAAAACAGCCGAGCAGGCTCCCATTGAGCAGACCCCCCAGCCCATTCCCGAGGTGGTGCAGAAGCAGTACGATCATCTGGTCGAGACCATCCGCGCCTACAACCCCGGCGCAGACTTCGCCCAGATCGACGCCGCCTTCCGCTACGCCGCCGCACACCACGGCACCCAGAAGCGCAAGGACGGCTCGCCCTTCGTCACCCACCCCATCGCCGTCGCGCAGATCGTAGCCGAGGAGCTGCATCTTGACAGCGAATCCATCATCGCCGCCCTCCTGCACGACTGCATCGAGGACACCGACGCGACCTACGACGACATCGCCAAGCGCTTCTCCCCCACCGTCGCCGATCTGGTCGAGGGCGTCTCCAAGCTCACGCGCGTCCACTACACGAGCAAGGAAGAGGAGCAGATGGAAAATCTGCGCAAGATGCTCATGGCGATGGCCAAGGACATCCGCGTCATCCTCATCAAGATCGCCGACCGCACGCACAATATGCGCACGATGGAGTATCAGTCCACCGACAAGCAGCGTCAGAAGTCGCTCGAGACGATGGAGATCTACGCCCCCATCGCCCACCGGCTCGGTATGCAGCGCATGAAGTGGGAGCTGGAGGACCTTTCCCTCAAATACCTCGACCCCACCGCCTTCAACGAGATCACCCACTCCCTCGAGGAGAAGTCCAAGGAATACGGCTCGTTCATGGAGCGCATCCAGAAGCAGATCGAGGGCAAGCTCACCGCGGACCATATTCCCTTCCGCCGCGTCTACGGCCGCATGAAGCACCCCTACAGCATCTACCGCAAGATGTATGCCCAGAGCAAGACCATGGATGAGGTGTTCGACCTCTTCGCCTTCCGCGTCATCGTCGATACCGTCGCGGACTGCTACAATGTTCTCGGCGTCATCCACGACCTTTACCGGCCCGTGCTCGGCCGCTTCAAGGATTATATCGGCACGCCCAAGCCCAACGGCTATCAGTCGCTCCACACCACGGTCATGGGCCCCGACGGCGTGATGTTCGAGGTGCAGATCCGCACGCAGGAGATGCACGACATCGCCGAATACGGCATCGCCGCCCACTGGAAGTATAAGCAGGGCATCTCCGGCAGCGCCAACGAGCAGAACTACGAATGGGTCCGCCGTCTCCTCGAAAATCAGGAGAATACGGACGCCGAGGAATTTATCCACACCCTCAAGGTCGATATGTTCGCCGACGAGGTGTTCGTCTTCACCCCGCGCGGCGACGTGACGAACCTCCCCACCGGCGCGACGCCCATCGACTTCGCCTACTCCGTCCACTCCGCCGTCGGCAACTCCATGGTCGGCGCCAAGGTCAACGGGCGCATCGTCCCGCTCGACTACCAGCTCAAAAACGGCGACGTGGTCGAGATCCTCACGAGCAAATCCGCCCGCGGCCCCAGCCGCGACTGGCTTCAGATCGCCAAGTCCAACGAGGCGCGCGGCAAGATCCGCCAGTGGTTCAAGAAGGAAAAGCGCGAGGAGAACATCGTCAACGGCCGCGCCGCCTTTGAATCCGAGCTCAAGCATTACGGCATCTCCGTCGCCGCCGTCACCGGGGACGAGCTGCGCCCCACGCTGCTCAAAAAGACCGGCTTCGGCAACCTCGACGATATGTATGCCGCCATCGGCTACGGCGGCTTCTCGGCGCAGAAGGCCGTCAACCGCATCCGCGACGAGCTCAAGGCGCTCAATAAGCAGCAGCAGGCCGAGCGCGACGCCACCGTGCCCATCCCCGGCGAGCCGGGCAAGACCCGCCCCGCCGTTCCCATGCGTGAAAAGAGCGAGGACGGCATCGTGGTGCAGGGGCTTTCCAACTGCCTCGTCAAGTTCTCCAAGTGCTGCACGCCCGTTCCGGGCGATGACATCGTCGGCTTCATCACCCGCGGCTACGGCGTGTCCGTCCACCGCGCCGACTGTCCCAACGCCGCGCCCGAGCGCCGCCGTCCCGAGGAGGCCGGCCGCTGGGTCAAGGTCAGCTGGGGCAAGGACGTCAAGCAGTCCTACCAGACCTCGCTCGACATCTACGCCAAGGACCGCATCGACCTCGTGCTCGACGTCTCCGCCGTCCTCTCGTCCACGCAGACCCGTGTCGCGGGCCTCAACGCCAAGACCACCGCGGACGGCTTCGCCCTCATCCATCTCGAGATCTTCGTCGCCGACAGCGAGCAGCTCTCCGCCGTCATGCGCCGCCTCCATCAGATCAGCGGCGTGATGAAGGTCGACCGCCCCGCCGGCTGACGCTCTGAATTTTATAAGGAGGAATTCTATCATGCTTTCCATCAACGTTTCCCACGCAAAACCCTTCCTTTCCTATCCCTATGAAGAAGTCCTCTGCCCCCGTCTCGAGCGCGCGCAGCGCGAGCTCCTCAACGGCGGCGGCAAGGGCGACGATTTCATCGGCTGGGTCCGCCTGCCCGCGCAGTACGACCGCGCGGAATATGCGCGCATTCTCGCCGCCGCGAAAAAGATCCAAGGCGACTCCAAGGCCCTTGTCGTCATCGGCATCGGCGGCAGCTACCTCGGCGCGCGCGGCGTGATCGAGTGTCTGTGCTCGCCCAACTACAACCTGAAGAAAAAGGACACCCCCAACGTCTACTTCATCGGCAACGGTCTGTCCTCCGCCGCGCTGCGCGAGGTGATGGAGCTCATCGGCGACGATGACTTCTCCGTCAACGTCATTTCCAAGTCCGGCACGACCACCGAGCCCGCCGTCGCCTTCCGCTTCTTCCGCGAAAGGCTTGAGCAAAAGTACGGCAAGGCGGGCGCGGCGCAGCGCATCTACGCCACCACCGACGCGCACAAGGGCGCTCTCAAGTCCCTCGCGGACGCCGAGGGCTACGAGGAGTTCGTCGTGCCCGACAACGTCGGCGGACGCTACAGCGTCCTCACCGCGGTCGGCCTGCTCCCCATCGCCGTCGCGGGCGTGGACACCGACGCGCTGCTCGCCGGCGCGCGGGAGATGGAGGCGCTCTGTGAGATCGCAGACTACACCAACCCCGCGTGGCAGTACGCTGCCATGCGCCACGAGCTCTACCGCTCCGGTAAAAAGATCGAGCTGCTCGCCTGCTTCGAGCCGTCGTTCCGCTTCATGGCGGAGTGGTGGAAGCAGCTCTACGGCGAAAGCGAGGGCAAGGAGGGCAAGGGCCTCTTCCCCGCCAGCGTCGATTTCACCGCCGACCTGCACTCCATGGGTCAGTATATCCAGCAGGGCGAGCGCACGCTGCTGGAAACGGTCGTCCGCTTCGCCGCCGATCCCGACCAGCTCACCGTCCCGCACGACGACGTCAACGGCGACGGCCTGAACTTCCTTGAGGGCAAAACCATGGACTTCATCAACCGTCAGGCGATGGACGGCACGCTCCTCGCCCACGTCGAGGGCGGCGTCCCCAACCTCATCGTCTCCGCCGGCGAGCGCAATGCCCGCACCCTCGGCGAGCTCATTTACTTCTTTGAGTTCTCCTGCGGTCTGTCCGGCTATCTGCTCGGCGTCAATCCCTTCGATCAGCCCGGTGTCGAGGCCTACAAGAAGAATATGTTCGCGCTGCTCGGCAAGCCCGGCTACGAGGAGGCCGGCGAGGCTCTGCGCGCCAAGCTCAGCAAATAAGCGATAAGGAGAACCGCCATGAAAGCAGTCCTCATGCGCGTTCAGCGCGCCAGCGTCACCATTGACGAGCGGGAAACGCGCTCCATCGGCAGGGGCTTTCTCATCCTCCTCGCCGTCACACACGACGATACCGAGGCCCAGGCCGTCAAGCTTGCCGACAAGCTCTGCTCGCTCCGTCTTTTTGAAGACGCTGACGGCAAGATCAACCTCACGCTCGACGAGGTCGGCGGCGAGATCATGATCGTTTCGCAGTTCACGCTCTACGGCAACTGCCGCAAGGGCCGCCGCCCCGAGTTTCTGAACGCCGCCCGCCCCGAGACCGCGATCCCCCTCTACGAAAAATTCGTCTCCCTCGTCCGCGCCAAGGGCTATCACGTTGAGACCGGCGAGTTCGGCGCCTATATGGCCGTCGATTCCGTCAACGACGGTCCCTTCACCCTCATCGTGGACACGAAGGATCTGGAAGCCCCCAAGTAACCGAACGGAGGTCAGTTTTATGAAAGTCATCACCACCGTCGTCGGCGAGCTCGGCACCAACTGCTACCTGCTCATCGACGAAGCCACGCGCGAGGCCGCGCTCATCGACCCCGCCGATTCCCCCGACGAGCTCTCCGCCCTCATCGAGCGCGAGGGTGTCACGCTGCGCTATATCCTCCTCACCCACGGCCATCGCGACCACACGCTCGCCGCACCCGCCATGCACAAGCGCTATCCTGCAGCCGCGGTCTATATCCACCGCCTTGACGCGAACGGCTCCGGCATCTACCACTATCCGCTCGAGGGCGTCATTGACGGCCTGGACTATTACGACGAGGGCGATACGCTCCCCCTCGGCTCGCTGACGATCTCCGTCCTCTACACCCCCGGCCACACCGCCGGCAGCGTCACGCTCAAGGTCGGCGATGCCCTCTTCGTCGGCGACACGCTCTTTGCCGGCTCCTGCGGCCGCACCGATCTTCCCGGCGGCGACCCGATGGAAATGCTTGCCTCCCTGCGCCGTCTCGGCCGGCTGGAGGGCGACTACACCGTTTACCCCGGCCACATGGACTCCACCACCCTCGCGTGCGAGAAGCAGTATAATCCCTTTATCCGTCAGGCATTACGATAAAAAGGAGCGCACACCCTTATGAAGCTCGAGCTCATTGGGCATGATGAAAAATACGCGGTCGAGCAGAGCCTGCTCACCCTCTTTCCCGACGAGCGGCCCGTCTACGGCCCCGTCACGGACGAGGACGCGAGCGCGGCGCGCATCACGCTGACCGAGGACGCGGACAGCGTCTGCGTCACCACCGAGCTGCGCTGCGGCGGCAAAGCCGCCGCCGACTGCTACAGCTATCCCCTCTCCGGCACGGACTACGAAAAGGAAGGGCAGCGCCGTCACGCGCTGGGCCTGAGCTTCTTCCGCGCGGCGAAGGAGGTCCTTGGCGTCACCCCCGCATGGGGCAGCCTCACCGGCGTGCGCCCAAGCAAGGTCGCCGTCTCGCTCCTGCGCGAGGGGAAGGCTCCCGCCGCCGTCCTCACCGAGCTTGAGGAGGTCTACTCCGTCACGCCGCAGCGCGCCCGCCTCGCGCTCGAGGCCGCCGAAACGGGACTTCGCGTGCAGAACGACCTCAAGCCGAACGACATCTCGCTCTACGTCGGCATTCCGTTCTGCCCGACCCGCTGCGCCTACTGCAGCTTCGTCGCGCAGAGCGTGGAGAAGTCCTTCGCCCTCGTCGAGCCCTACCTCGCCGCCCTCTTCGACGAGATCGAGCAGGCGGGCGCGATGGTCCGCTCCCTCGGCCTGCATATCAAGTCCTTCTACATGGGCGGCGGCACGCCGACCACACTCACGGCGGAGCAGATGGACCGTCTGCTCACAAGGCTCGAGCGGAGCTTCGATTTCACCTCCCTTGCGGAGTCCACCATCGAGGCGGGCCGCCCCGACACCATCGACCCCGAAAAGCTCGCCGTCCTCCGCGCACACGGCGTCACCCGCGTTTCCGTCAACCCCCAGACGATGGAGGACCGCGTCCTCGCCGCCATCGGCCGCCGCCACACGGCGGACGACATCCGCCGCGCCATGCGCGAGGTGATGGCGGCAGGCTTCCCCCACGTCAATATGGACCTTATCGCCGGTCTTCCCGAGGACACGCCCGAGGGCTTCCGCCGCAGTCTTGACGAGGTGCTCTCCATGGGCGCGGACAACATCACCGTCCACACGCTGTCCCTCAAAAAGGGCAGCCGCATCACGCTTGAGGGCAGCCGCATCCCGTCCGCAGATGAAGTCGCTGAAATGCTGGACTATGCCGACCCCACCCTGCGTAAACATGGCTTTGAGCCCTACTACCTCTACCGCCAGAAATATATGTCCGGCAGCTTTGAAAACGTCGGCTGGACGCGCCCCGGCGGCGAGGGCCTTTACAACATCTACATCATGGAGGAGCTGCACTCCATCCTCTCCCTCGGCGCGGGCGGCTCGACCAAGATGGTCGGCGGCGGGCTGATCCGCCGCGCCTTCAACGCCAAATATCCCCGCGAATACATTGACCTCGCGGAGAAGCGCAGCGCCAACCTTGCCGCCTTTGCGGACTTCTATCGTGAACCGGAGGAACATACATGACCTACTCAAGCTACTGCGAAAGCGCGGATTTTCTCCGCACCCGCCTCAACGGCTTCACGCCCGAGGCGCTGCTGATCCTCGGCAGCGGGCTCGGCTTCCTCGGCGACGCCGTGGAAGACCCGATTTTCGTCGATTACGGCGAGATTCCCCATTTCCGTCCCTCCACCGCCCCCGGCCATAAGGGGCGCTTCGTGTTCGGCACGCTCCGCGGCAGGCGCGTCGCGGTCATGCAGGGCCGGATGCACTGCTACGAGGGCTACACCATGGCCGAGGCGGCTTACGCCGTGCGCGTCGTGCGCCTGCTCGGCGCAAAGACGCTCTTCGTCACCAACGCCGCAGGCTGCGTCAACACCGACTGGAACGTGGGTGAGCTGATGCTCCTCTCCGATCACATCAAGCTCTTCGACTTCGGTCCCCTCCGCGGCCCCAACCTTGAGGAGTTCGGCACCCGCTTCCCCGATATGTCCTCCGTCTACACCCCGCGCCTGCGCGTCCTCGCCCATGAAGCGGCAAAGGCGCACAACATTCCTCTGCGTGAGGGCGTTTATATGTATTTCCCCGGCCCGCAGTTTGAAACGCCCGCCGAGGTCCGCGCCGCGCGCGTGCTCGGTGCCGACGCGGTCGGTATGTCCACCGTGCCCGAGACCATCGTCGCCGCCCACTGCGGCATGGAGGTCATGGGCGTAACGCTGCTCGCCAACATGGCGGCTGGCGTCCTCCCGCAGCCGCTCTCCGGCGCGGAGGTCAACGAGGCCGCCGAGGCGGCGGCCCCCGTGTTTTCGGAATTTCTTCTGTCCTGTCTGGAATCTCTCTGATCGGGAAAGGGCCTTTCTATGGCTACTGAAAAAAAGCAATCCTTCCTCGGCGGCGCCGCCGTGCTCGCCTTCGGCATCGTCGCGGTCAAGATCATCGGCGCGGTCTTCAAGATCCCGCTGCGCAACATCCTCGGCGAGGGCGGCAGCGCGGACTTCTCCAACGCCTATAATATCTACGCCACGCTCCTGACCGTCTCGACCGCGGGTCTTCCCGTCGCGCTCTCCAAGCTCGTGAGCGAGTCCTACGCCCTCGGCCGCACCCGGCAGGCGCACCGCACCTTCCGCGTTTCGCTCTCGGTCTTTCTCGTGCTGGGCGTCGCCTCGTTCGCGCTCATGTGGTGGGGCAGCGACCTGCTCGCGGGCTTTCTGAACAATCCCCGCGCCGCCTACGGCATCCGCGCTCTCGCGCCCGCCGTCGTGTGCGTGGGCTGCCTGTCCGCCTTCCGCGGCTACGCGCAGGGCCGACAGTACATGACGCCCACCGCCGTCTCGCAGATCATCGAAGCCCTCTGCAAGCTCGTGCTCGGTCTCGCGCTCTCGATGTGGCTTCTGCACATCGGTCAGCCGGACTACATCGCCGCCGCAGGCGCCATTGCCGGCGTCACCGCCGGCACCATCCTCTCGCTCGTCTACATGGCGATCGACTACCTGCGCCACCGCCCCGCGCTGCGCCGCGGCGAGTCCTGCGCGTCGGACCGCGCGATCCTTCGCCGCCTCCTCGCCCTCGCCATCCCCATCACCCTCTCGTCCTCGATGGTCTCCCTCATCACCCTCATCGACACCAAGCTCGTCCAGGGCAGACTGCAGGACGCCCTCGGCTACACGCTCGACCAGATGCGCGCCGCCTACGGCAACTACTCCGCCTGCATGGACCTTTATAATCTGCCCTCCTCGCTCATGGTCGCGCTCACCGCCTCGGTCATCCCCGCCGTCTCCGCCGCCGTCACGCAGCGCGACCGCCGGCAGTCCGCCCGCATCGTGCGCTCGTCCCTGCGCGTCACGGCGCTGCTCGCCTTCCCGATGGGCCTCGGCCTCTGGGCGCTGAGCGATCCGCTCTTCCGCCTTTTCTACCGCAGCTACAACGCCGAGCTCGGCGGCTCGCTGCTCGCGGTGCTCGGCATCGCCAGCATCTTCGTCTGCCTCATGCTCATCACCAATTCGATCCTGCAGGCGTACGGCCGCGTCAGCGTTCCCATCGTCACCATGCTCATCGGCGGCGGCGTGAAGATCGTCCTGAACTACAACCTCGTCGCCCTTCCCTCCGTCAATATCCACGGCGCGCCCATCGGCACGCTCGTGTGCTTCGCGCTCACCGCGCTTTTGAACCTCATCGCCGTCGCGCGCATCGCCCCCTTCCGGCTCAACTACCCCGGCTATTTCCTGCGCCCGCTCTTCGCCTCGCTCGTCATGGCGTTCGCCGCCCGCGGCGTCTACGCCCTCGCCGCGCATTTCCTCATCCCCTCCGTCGAGGAGGCCGGCCGTCTCACGCTGCTTTTGTGCGTCGGCATCGCCATCGGCGTCGCCGTGGTGATCTACGGCGTGCTCGTGCTCGCCCTGCATTGCATCCGCCGCAGCGACCTCGAGCTGCTGCCCAAGGGCGACAAGCTCGCCAGACTTCTCCACATTTCTTAAAAAAGCCCGAAACCCCTTGAAAAATCACAGAAAAATCTTGCAATAGGACATAAGATATGGTAAATTTTGAAAGGAAAGAGACATACTCCCTACAGGACCTCATCGAGATCCTGCGTATCCTGCGCGCACCGGGCGGCTGCCCATGGGATCGCGCGCAGACCCATCTTTCCGACCGCCGCAATTTTTTAGAGGAGGCCTACGAGGCCGCCGAGGCGTTCGACCGTGACGATCCCGCCCTCATGTGCGAGGAGCTGGGCGATATGCTCATGCAGGTCCTCTTCAACATCCACATTGAGGAGGACGCGGGCCGCTTCACCACCGACGATGTGACCGATCACATCTGCAAAAAGCTCATCTTCCGCCACCCCCATGTTTTCGGAACCGCTGCCGCCGATACGAGCGAAGAGGTCCTCGTGAACTGGGAGGCGCTCAAGCGGCAGGAAAAGGGCCAGCAGACCACCGCCGACGCGATGGACGCCGTCGCCCGCTCGCTGCCCGCCCTCTGGCGCGCGGACAAGCTCCAGAGCAAGGCCGCCAGGGCCGGCTTTGAATTTGCCGACGTCTCCGGCGCGCTGGACAAGCTCGACGAGGAAATGCGCGAGCTGCGCGAGGCCGTCGAGCGCGGCACGAACTTCTCCGAGGAGCTCGGCGACGTGCTCTTTGCCGCCGTCAAAGCCGGCCGCTTTCTGAATGTCGACCCCGAGGACGCGCTGAACGCCACCTGCGAGAAATTCATCGCCCGCTTCCGCCGCGTGGAGGAGGCCTGCGCCGCGCGCGGCGCGGAGATGTCCTCGCTCCCGCTCGACGAGCTCACCCGCCTCTGGAACGAGGCCAAGCACCCCACGGAATGAAAAACGCCTTGTCGTTTTTTGTTTATACCCCCCGCCGCGGACCGTTCGCGGCAATACAACTACAAACAGGAGGCTATTTACCATGAATAAGACCGAACTCATTGCTGCTGCCGCTGAAAAGGCCGGCGTTTCCAAGAAGGAAGCCGAAGCCGTCGTCACCGCCGCTTTCGACGCCATCGCCGCATCCCTCAAGGAAGGCGAGAAGGTCCAGCTCGTCGGCTTTGGCTCTTTTGAGGTCAAGACCCGCGCCGAGCGCATCGGCCGCAACCCCGCCACCGGCGCCGAGATCAAGATCGCCGCTTCCAAGGTCCCGACCTTCAAGGCCGGCAAGGCGCTCAAGGACATCGTTGGCTGACACACCTTCAAAGGAGCGGGTCACCCCGCTCCTTTGCTTTTTGCCGCAGGCATTTCCGCGAAAGGAGCATTTCCCCATGCGTCTCGATAAATACCTCAAGGTCTCGCGCCTCATCAAGCGTCGCACCGTGGCGAACGAGGCCTGCGACCTCGGCCGCATCACGGTCAACGACCGCGTCGCCCGCGCGTCCTACGACGTCAAGGTCGGCGACCGCATCGCCATCCACTTCGGCGAGCGCACCCTCGCGGTCGAGGTCCTCTCCGTGGCGGACAACGTCGGCAAGGCGGACGCCGCCGCGCTCTACCGCGAGCTGCCGAACAATTGACGCAAAGCAGGCATAACCCGGACACGCCTCCCATACACTCTGGTGTATGGGAGATCATTTTTTCAGGAGGTTCCGCTATGCCTTACGATACCCTTCCCCCCGCTGCCGCCCACCGCGTCGAGCTCGACGGGCGCGAGCGCCTGATCGTCTCCGGCGTGGACGACGTCGACCGCTTCGACGAAAACGAGATTGTCATGACCACCTCCGCCGGCACGCTCATCGTCACGGGCGAGAGCCTGCACATCGGCAAGCTCAGTCTGGACGGCGGCGAGCTCCACGTCGACGGCCGCATCGACTCGCTCCTCTACGAGGACGCCGACCGCCCCTCCGGCGGGCTGCTCAGCCGCCTGTTCGGAGGCTGAGCCATGGGCATCGAGATCGGCGCACAGCTCGACGCCCTCTGGCGCGCCCTTTTCCTCGGCGCGGCGTTCGCCCTGCTCTATGACGGCCTGCGCGCGCTCCGCCTGCGCCGCCGCACCCGCCGCGCCCTGACGGACCTGCTCGACGCGCTCTACTGTCTCTTCCTCGCCGCCGCCCTTCTCGCCTTCACGCTGCGCATCGGCCAGGGCGAGCTGCGGCTCTATATGCTCGCCTTCATTGCCCTTGGCGCGTACCTGAGCTTCGCGCTCCTCTCGCCGCTCCTCCGCCCGCTTTGGGACTTCTGGGCCGACTGTCTCTTTGCCTTCGCCCGTCTTCTGCGCGCGCCGCTTCTGCTGGTAAAAAAATATTATGGTAAACTGCACAAATTTGCCAAAAAGCTCTTTCTTTTTTCGCGCCGCACCCTTATAATAGAAAATTACAAACGGTCGGCGCGGCGTTCCCGCCGCGCCGCGGAACGAAGGGGAGGTGTGCAGTATGGCAGAGGAAAAGGCCGCGCGCAAAAAGCAGGGCGGCGGGACGCTCCCGAAGCTGCTGCTTCTCGCTCTTCTGCTTCTCATCGGCGCGCACCTTCTGAACCTCCGGCAGGAGATCAGCCGCGCTGAGGCCGAAAAGCAGACCCTTTCCGCGCAGCTCGAGCAGCAGCAGCGCGAGAACGATTCCCTCTCCTCCGCGCTCGAAAAGGCCGACGATCCCGAGTACCTGCAGGAGCTTGCCCGCGAGCAGCTCGACATGGTCTCCCCCGGTGAAAAGGTCTTTTACGACGTCAGCAACTAAAGCTCCCGAAGGGGCGGCGCGAATGCGCCACCCCTTCTTCTTTTTCCCGTATCCGGTTGCACAGAAAACGGCGGCGCATTGCCGCCGTTTTCGTTTTTTTAACGTTTTTTTAACGTTGCCTCCTTCCCTTCTTGCCCCTCCCTTTTCCGCGTGTTATAGTGGGTGCAGAATTTTAGGACAGCACCGCACAATGAAAGCCGCGGCGCTTTGTGCAAACCGCTCCTGCTCCATGCTGCGGTATTGCCCGGGGGGAATGTGTATGTTTTCTGCCTTTTTCCGCGATCTTCGCACCGAATTTGCCGGCTATAACGCCGACAAGCTCCTCAAGGACGTCATGGCGGGCCTGACCGTCTGCGCCGTGGCGCTGCCGCTCGCGCTGGCGTTCGGCGTCAGCTCCGGCGCGTCCGCCGCCGCGGGCCTCGTCACCGCCATCCTCGCGGGCATCGTCATCGCGCTCCTCGGCGGCGCGTCCTATCAGGTCTCCGGTCCAACCGGCGCGATGAGCGCCGTGCTCATCGGCATCGTCGCGCAGTACGGGCTGCAGGGCGTCTTCTTCGCCTGCTTTGCCGCCGGCGTACTGCTGCTCGCCGCGGGACTTCTGAAGCTCGGCCGCCTCATCAGCTTCATTCCGATGCCCGTCATCATGGGCTTCACCTCCGGCATCGCCATCATCATCGCGCTCGGGCAGGTCGATAACTTCTTCGGCACCGTCTCGGAGGGCAGCTCCAACCTCGAAAAGCTCGCCTCTTACGCCCGCCTCGGCTTCCACCCGAACCTCCAGACCGTCCTCATCGGCGCGCTGGTCGTCGCCGTCATGCTCGTCTGGCCGAAGAAATGGGGCGCGAAGGTTCCCGGCTCGCTTATCGGCATCATTGCCGCCACCGCCCTCGCCGCCGTGCTGGGCCTTGACGAGCTTGCCGTCGTCGGCGACATTCCCCGCACGCTTCTCCTCTCCGACCGCCTGCACCTCGGCAGTCTGAGCCTCGATATGCTCTCAGACCTCATCTCCCCCATCGTCACCATCGCCGCCCTCGGCATGATCGAGAGCCTGCTGTGCGGCGCGTCCGCCGCCCGCATGAAAAGCGAGCCCTTCCACGCCGACCAGGAGCTCATCGCGCAGGGCGTCGGCAATATCCTCCTGCCCTTCTTCGGCGGCGTGCCCGCCACCGCGGCCATCGCCCGCACGAGCGTCGCCATCAAATCCGGTCAGCAGACGCGCCTGACGAGCGTGTTCCACTCCGTCTTTCTGCTCGCCTCCATGTTCCTGCTCGGCGGCGTCATGGCGCGCCTGCCGCTCTCCGCGCTCGCGGGCGTCCTGATGGTCACCGCCTGGCGCATGAACGACTGGGCAGGCATTCGCTACATCTTCGTCCACCGCTTTAAGTCCGCCATCAGCCAGTTCCTCGTCACGATGCTCGCGACCGTCGTTTTCGATCTCACCGTCGCCATCATCCTCGGCGTCATCTACTCCGCCATTCTCTACGTCGCCCGGAGCAGCCGCATCCACGTCGCCTTCTCCACCATCGACGGCAACCGCCTGCGCTATGACGTCGGCAAATCTCCCATTCTCGACTCCGCCGGCGTGGTCTACGTCACCGGCTCCCTCTTCTTCGGCGCGGTGGACGAATTCAACCACCGTCTGCAGGACATTCCCGAGGAGGACCACCTGATCCTCTCCCTGCGCGGGATGCCGAGCGTGGACGTCTCCGGCGCGCAGGCCGTGCTCGAGCTCTGCCAGCGCCTGCTCGCCAAGGGCCACACCATCGCCTTCTGCGGCGTGGCCGAGGATGTCCGCTCCTACTTCGACCGCGCGGGCGTCACCGCCCTCGTCGGCGAGAGCGCCTACTACCACAGCGCCGACCGCGCCATCCTCGCCCTGCTCGACGAGGAGCTGCTCGAGGCATAAAAAGGAGCCGCCGTCTCTCGACAGCGGCCCAAGCGGGTGGGATATTGGAAAGCTTCCATGGACTATACTACCACCCTTGTCCACCTTTCGCAACAGGAGCTTTTGTCGAAGGCCGCCGCACGCGGTCGAAGCGTGTCGCGGCGTTCATTTTCGTCAAAATAGACAAAACAGAAAATTTACAAATTGACCTATTGGCTATTTTCCCTTTTCGTGCTATAATCGGTAAAAGTGAAGAGGGAGTCGGCTGAGACTTCCTTTTTGCTTTCCCTACTCGCAGAAATTGAAAGGAGCGAACCGTTATGAAGTTCACATTTACCTGCAAGAAGATCTCCCTGAACGACTCCGTCAAGGCGTATGCCGAGAAAAAGATCGGCAAGCTGGAGAAGTATTTTAAGGAGGAACCCGAAGCAACTGTGACCTTCGCCGTGGAGAAGAAGAATCGCTGCATTGTCGAAGTCATGCTCCGCGGTGCCAACGGCACATTGTTCCGTGCGGTCTGTGAGGACGCCGACGGCGATATGCGCGGCGCGATCGACGAGGCGGTGAGCCAGATCGACCGCAAGATCCGCAAGAACAAGACCCGCCTTGCCAAGAACCTGCGCAGCGATGCCATCGTGCCCGAGGTCCCCGAGGAGTTCGACATCCACGAGGAGCGCGAGTTCGACATCGTGCGCACCAAGCGCTTTGCCGTCAAGCCCATGAGCCCCGAGGAGGCCATTTTGCAGATGAATCTTCTGGGCCACAGCTTCTTCGTCTTCCGCAACACGGACGATGACAATGCCATCTGCGTCGTCTACACGCGCAACAGCGGCGGCTACGGCATCATCGAGACCAGCGAACAGGCTTAATACAAACTTAAACCGCAGGGGGTTGACCATTCGGTCAGCCCCCTTTATGATAGATCCATCTCCTACGAAAGTGAGGTCGGCCCATGCCGCTCCAGACTCTCCCCTGCCGCGCCTTCCAGCGCGGCTTCGCCCTCGGCGCGCGGCTTCTGCCGTGGCGCACGCCCACCGTCCTTAGCGGCGCGGGCAGCCTGCTGAAGCTTCCCGACGTCTTTTCGCGCGAGGGCGCCTCACGCCCCCTCGTCGTCGCCAGCCGCCGCCAATGCGCGGACGAGCGCTTCCTCGCCCTGCGCGCCGCGCTCGAGGGGCGCGGTGTCCGCCCATCCGTCTTTTCCGGCGTTGAGCCCGACCCGAGCGTCGCCACCGTTGAGAAGCTCGCCGCGCAGTACCGCGCCGACGGCTGCGACAGCTTCCTCGTCCTCGGCGGCGGCTCGCCCATCGACGCGGCAAAGGTCGCCGCGGCCCGCATCGTCCGCCCCGATAAGACCGTCGCCCAGCTCGGCGGACTCCTGAAGGTTCGCCGTCCGCTCCCGCTCTTTATCGCCGTTCCCACCACCGCCGGAACCGGCTCAGAGGCCACCATCGCCGCCGTCGTCACCGGAGAGGAGCACCGTAAATACGCCGTCAGCGACCTCTGCCTGATCCCCCGCTATGCCGTCCTCGACCCCACGCTCACGCTCTCGCTCCCGCCCGCCGTCACCGCACAGACGGGCATGGACGCCCTTACCCACGCGGTCGAGGCCTACCTGAGCCTTTACTACAACACGCGCGAGACCCGCGCGCTCGCGGAGTCCGCCGTGCGCGATATTTTCCGTTATCTCCCCGTCGCCTGCCGCGACGGCCAGTCCCTCACCGCGCGCGAGCGGATGCTCCGCGCCTCCTTCGACGCCGGCTGCGCCTTTACACGCGCAAGCGTCGGCAACGTCCACGCCATCGCCCACACCCTCGGCGGGCTTTACGGCATTCCCCACGGCCTCGCCTGCGCCGTGACGCTTCCGGTCGTGCTCGAGGACTACGGCGCAGCCGTCCATCCCCACCTTGCCCGCCTCGGCTCCCTCATCGGCCTCACCGGCACGGAGCGGGAGCGCGCCGTCGGCTTCCTCGCCGCGATCCGCGCGCTCAACGCCTCCCTCGGCATCCCCGACCGCTTCGACGGCATCCGCGGTGAGGACCTCCCCCGCATGGCGGCCTGGGCCGCCGCCGAGACCAACCCCGTCTACCCCGTCCCCGTCGTGTACGATCAGGCGCGCTTCCGCCGCGTGCTTGAGCGGCTGCGCGCCTGAGCCGCCCCATGCGTCACATCTTTGCAGATGCTTAACAAAGCCCCCTCTAACTTTTCTTGCAAAGCCCCCGTTCCTTTGCTATAATGATTCCATCAATTTTTCAGAAATGAAGGAACGCCCATGATCGGAGTTTACGACTATACCGTTCTTGCGACCTACCTCTCGCTGGCCTTCGGCGTCAGCGGCATTCTCGCGGCCATGAACGGCAGCCCCTATTCCGCCCTGCTGTGCCTGATGGTTTCGGGCCTGCTGGACGCCTTCGACGGCCGCATCGCCCGCACGAAGAAAAACCGCACCGAGCAGGAAAAGCGCTTCGGCATCCAGATTGACTCGCTCAACGACGTGGTCTGCTTCGGCGTGCTCCCCGGCGTCATCGGCGCCTCCCTCGGCGGCGGCGAGTGGTGGCTGCGCGCGAGCGTCCTTTTCTACATTCTCGCCGCGCTCATCCGCCTTGCCTACTTCAACGTCACGGAGGAGGAGCGCCAGAGCGCCACGAATGAGCACCGGCATTACTACCTTGGCGTCCCCGTCACCGCCGCCTCCTTTGTCATGCCGCTTTTCTGGGCGCTGCCGCTGCGCCTCGGCTCTGCGCCGACCGTGATCTATGCCGTCGGCCTCACCCTCCTCGCCTTTCTTTTCATCACGCCGCTGCGCGTCCCCAAGCCGGGCCTCAAGGGCATCCTCTGCATGATCCTTCTCGGCGCCGCCGAGCTGTACATGATGTTTTACGGCGTCATGCCCCTTTGACCCCGCGCACGGCCGCTCTTACGCAAAAGCTCCGTATGGCATTTTGCCATACGGAGCTTTTTCTATTCCTTTATCGGAGCGCCGCTTACTTGCCGCTCGGTGCGTCCTGCGGCACCTCGCGCTTTTCGGGCACGATCAGACCGCTGTCCACGGCGACCATGTGCTCAAGCAGACGCACGACCATGTTGGAGTAGCCGTACTCGTTGTCGTACCACGCGATGAGCTTGACGAAGTCATCGTCGAGCATGATGCCCGCGGTCTCGTCGAAGATGCAGGGGCAGGGATTGGCGATCAGGTCGGCGGAGACCACCTGGTCGGCGGTGTAGCCGATGATGCCCTTCATGTAGGTCTCGCTCGCGTGACGGATGGCGTAGCAGATATCGGCATAGGTCGTGCTGGTCTTGAGGTGTGCGGTCAGGTCGACCACGGACACGTCGGAGGTCGGCACGCGGAAGCTCATGCCGGTCATCTTTCCCTTGAGCGCGGGGATCACGCGGCCGACGGCCTTCGCCGCGCCGGTGGAGGAGGGAATGATGTTGTTGAACACGCTGCGGCCCGTGCGCCAGTCGCTGCCGCCGCGGGAATCGACGGGCTTCTGCTTGCTCGTCGCGGCATGGATGGTGGACATCAGGCTCTGCTCGATGCCGAACTCCTCATGCACGATCTTGGCGAGCGGCGCGAGGCAGTTGGTGGTGCAGCTCGCGTTGGACACCACGCGCATATCGCTGCGGTAGAGCATATGGTTCACGCCCATGACGAAGGTCGGGGTCGCCTCGTCCTTGGCGGGCGCGGTGATGATGACCTTCTTCGCGCCGCCCTTGAAGTGGCGGGACGCCTTCTCGGTGTTGTTGTACGCGCCGGTGGATTCGATGACGTACTCCGCGCCGCAGCTCTCCCAGGGAATCATGGCGGCGTCCGCCTCGCTGAACACGCGGATCCTGTGGCCGTTAACGATGAGGTTCTGGTCCTCACGCTCCACCGTGCCGATGAACTGACGGAACACGGAATCGTACTTGATCATATAGACCATGTAATCCACGTCCGCCTTGCGGAGATTGATGCCGCAGATGTCAAACGTCTCCGGACGCTCCATCATGATGCGCAGGACGACACGTCCGATTCGGCCGAAGCCGTTGATGCCGACTTTGATCGCCATAGCTGAGTTTCCTCCTAATATCCCCGTTCGGGTATTCCGGCGGCGCGCCGCCTCGCTCGTAAGCCTATCGTAACACAGGCCGGAAGCTTTGTGTACCCCCTTTTGCACAAATCGCATGACGAAAAAAAGTTGCATTTTTGCCGGTTTTCACAGCCTTTTCACGAATGGATAGTACAAGGAATTTGAAATATTCCATACGTTTGCTACCGCCCGACCGGCAGAAAAGAAAGCGGCAGTCCCCCGCCGCTTTCTTTTTTTCACTTCTCAGTCCACCACTCTCGTGAAGCTCGTGCCGCTCTTCTGGAAGCACACGTCCAGCCGCACGCGGTCGCCGCGCATATAGCTCGACGTACACTCGTACACCAGACCGTTCTCCATCGTCGTGCGCCGCTGGTGGTGGAAGGCCGCCGCCCCCGGCACGCAGCCGAGCAGCTTTGCCTCGTACTCGCCGAGCGTCACCGCCTCATAGCTGTCCTCCGCCGCGAACGGCACCACGCCGACGTGGTAGAGCAGGCTGTAAAAGCTGTGCGTTTCCAGCATCTCGCGCGTCAGATTCGGATAGATGTGCTGCGGATAGTACGAGGTCTCCAAAATCAGCGGCTCGTTGTCCACGTTGCGCACGCGCGTGAAGCAGTAGACCTTCACGCCGTCCTCCAGCGCCATCAGACGCTTGATCTTCGGCGCGGGGTCGATGATATCAAAGCTCACCAGTGTGGACGAGGGGTGCTTGCCCATCGACGAGATCTCCGTCGTGAACGAATACTGCACGCCCTTGCGCCGCGTGCTCGGATCGGCGACGAAGGTGCCCTTGCCGCGCTTGCGCACGACGAAGCCGGCCTCCTCCAGCGAGCCGATGGCCTGCCGCACGGTGTTGCGGCTGATCTCGAATTTATCGCAAAGCTCCGCCTCGCTCGGCAGCAGATCGCCCACCCGCAGCGTACCGGACGTGATGGTGTTCTTGATGATGCCGGTCAGCTGCGCGTACAGCGGAATATCGCTCGCCATCGAGAGTGAAGCCTTCAAAATCGGATTTTCTTCCATTTCTGCCTCCCCGGACACAAATCGGGTCATCCCGTTTTGTCCTATTGGTGCCGATTGTATCACAAACATTTGGTACATTCCAGTCCCTACGGCACTTTTTCCGCAAATTCAGCAAAACGGCAGAAAAACGTCTGTTTTCTTGCCCTTTTGCCCAATCGGGAACAGGCGGCACAGCAAAGGAAGCAGGCAGCCCGATTGGGCCACCTGGGGCGTCGCGTGACCGCTCCGCCCAAACATTCAAAACGATGCGTTTTGAATGTGCCCCGATTGCAAACGAAAGACACCCTTCCTGGGTTTCTTTCGTAACTATCTTCCTTCCCATTGCCGCACCGTATCCTTCTTTTTCAGTGGCACAGCAAAGGAAGCAGGCAGCCCGATTGGGCCGCCTGCTTCCTTATGTACGGTTTTCAATGCCGCGCAAAAGCGCGACCGCTTAGAACTTGGGCTTCTGGGCCTTGACCTGCGGCTCCTGACCGTTGCAGACGGCAACGATGTCGTTGGCGACGGAAGTGCAGCAGTTGAGCACGCTCTGCTCGGTGGTAGCGGCCATGTGCGGGGTCATGATCACGTTGTCGAGATCGAACAGCGCACGGCTGGACTCCTGAATGGGCTCATGCTCAAAGACGTCCAGACCGGCCTGGAACAGGGTGCCGTCCTGCAGGCAGGCGACCAGCTCATCTTCCTTGATGAGGGCGCCGCGCGCGCAGTTGATGAAGGAAGCGGTGGGCTTCATCCAGCTGAACTGCTCACGGCCGATGGAGTGCTCGGTGGAGGGAACGACGGGCAGATGCACGGACACGAAATCGGCCTGCTCCCAAACCTCCTTCGCGGTGGCCTTGAGCTCGCACAGATCGCCGATCTTCTCCTGCGTCATGTACGGGTCGTAGCCGATGACCTTCATGCCGAAGCCATACTTGCACTTCTTCATGGCCAGCTGGGAGATGCGGCCGCAGCCGATCATGCCGAGGGTCTTGCCGCCCAGCTCGTAGGTGTGCTCCATGTCCATGCGGACGAGGAAGTTGCCGCCGCGGAACTGGCGGTCAACATAGGTGAAGCGCTTGGCGCACATGAGCATCAGCATCACGGCGTGCTCGGCAACGGCGTTGGCGTTGCCGGCGGGCGCGTAGACGACGGTAATGTCCTTGGCGTGGGCATGATCCATGTCGATGTTGTCGAGGCCGGCACCCTGCTTGCCGATGACCTTGAGGTTGGTGCAGGTATCCATCATCTTGGCGGTGATGGGCTCGGTGCGGCACATGATGGCGTCGGGCTGGAACGCAGCGAGCTCCTTGACGTAGGTCTCCTCGTCGTTGTGGCTGCACAGCTTCACCTCGAAGTCGTTGGACTCGAAGATATGCGTCGCGATCTCATTGAGCTCGATGGTGTAATAAACCTTGAACTTAGCCATGATAAAAAACCCCTCTCAAAATATTATAATTGTTGATTTTATTTCCCGATCTCCCGATCTTCTGTCAGTTCGTTCATTGTACACCCGCTCTTTCATAAAAGCAAGCCATTTGCCGATTTTTTGCAGGAATTTATGCATTTTCTTTGTGTCTTACCACTAATTTTGAAAACACACTTTCACAAAATTGAACGCGTTTACAAAAATGCACAAGTTCTCTCGGAAAACTTGTGCATTTTATCAAAAGGAGCCCTCCGCGGCAGCGGAGGACTCCTTCCCGTTTCTTCTTATGCCGCCGGCGCCGTCTCGGACGTCTGCGGCGTCTCCGGTATCGCCGGCGCCGGCGTCTGCGTCGGATCGACATCCGGCACGCCCGGGTCCGTCGTCGGCACGCCCGGGTCGCTCCCCGGCACCGTCGGATCCATTGCCGGCACATTCGGGTCGACCGTCGGATCCGCCGCCTTGCCGACGAGAATGATGCGGTTGCGGCTCTTGTAGCGGCTCGTCGCCTCATAAGTCGAAGAGAGCAGCGTCCCGTCGCCCGCGTACACATTGCGGTAGGTCTTGACCACATAGCCGGTATACGGCGTCTGCTCCACCTTCTGCTCGCCCGGCGCGAGCGTGTCGGTCTCGACAAGCTCCTCCTCGTAGGGCGTCGTGCTGATGAGCTCCGTCACGATCTTCACATAGTGGTCGTCGGTCTTGGTGCCGAGAAGGGTGATCTTGATGTAGTCCTTTTTATCCTTTGTAAAAAAGTCTGCCTGCACCTTGATGGGGTAGAGCGTATTGTTGCGGAACTCAAACTCCGGTCCGCCGCTCGCCACCGTCGCGTCCAATCCAAGGCCGATGTAGTCGGAGGCGTAGCCGTGGTTCACGCGCTGCACGATCTCAAGGTTCGCGTACAGCACCGCCGCGTAGAGCGTCGAGCTTGCCTGACACGCGCCGCCGCCGATCATGTCCACGGTCTTGCCGTTGAGATAGCCCGGCGCGGGCGAATAGCCGTTTTCTGCCGTGAACGGCGTCACCAGCGGGCCATACTTCATCGTGTCGCCCGCGTTGAGGATGTAGCCCGTGATGCGCTCCGCCGTCAGCTTCACGTTCTTGTGCCGCCCCGGCGCGCCGCCGACGCGCGTGGTGTAGCTGCTCAGCTCGTCGCGGAACAGTCCCGCCTCCAGCTGCTCGGTCGTGACCTCCGGCCGCTCGACCGTCGCCCGGACGGTGAAGGTCTCCCCCGGCGCCGCCGCGTCGTAAGCGCTCTGCAGATCCTCAAGCGTAAAGCTCACCCCCGCATGGCTCGGGATGATCTTCTCATTTTCTATGTCGTAGCTCGCGTTGACCTTCTCGCCCACGAGCTTTTCCCGCTCCGCCGCCAGATCGACCGCCTGCGCGGGTACGGTCTCGTAGCTCGCCTCCGCATCCGGATCGCCGTACAGCGTCACCTGAAGCGGGCAGCCCCCGCCAAGGTATGCGCCGCGCAGCGCGTCGCCGATCACACGCCGCGCCTGCTCCCGATCCGGGATATGGCGGCCGTCCCTGCTTTTGGTCACGCTGATCGCACTCTCGGTCGTCAGAGCGATGGCAAACTCCACCGGCTCGCACTCCAGCGCATCCAGCACCGGCTCCGCCGCCGCGCAAAACGGCTCCTCGGATACGATGCTCTCCTCAGGCTCGGTAAAAAGCGAGAAAAGGAAGCCCGCGCCGCTCTTGAAAAAGCCGTCGCCCCTCGCGCTGTGCACCCGCGCCAGCGTATCCGCGGCCTTCCGGCAGTCGATGTCCGCCGGAATATCGCCCAGCGCCACACCCGCGATCACCTCGCAGCTGTCTCCCTCCATCACGGCAAAGTCGAGCCGCGCGCTCTGCGCGTCAATGACCCGCCGCGTCAGCTCCGCCGCCGCCTGTTCCTCGGTCATGCCGCCGTAGTTCACGCCGCCGACTGTCGTGTTGGGATAGATGGTCCCGCTCAGCGTCGCGTAGGCGCACAGCCCCAGATACGCCGCGGCCAGCACGCCGAGCGCGATACCGGCAATGGCCCATCCTCTTTTGCCGCCCTTCGCCAAATGCTTGCCGCCCTTGCCGGCGCTCTCCGCCGTCTCCGCGGCCTCGTTTCTCTTTTCCTCAAAGGCACCCAGGTTTTCTTCCATTCCGGCACCCTCCTGCTGTTCTGAATCAATATCCCGCTGTGTATACCACAGCCAGTCTATTGCAGTATAGCATAGATTTTGCGAAAAAGAGTAACGATTTGGTTACAATTTTTACGCCGTTTTGGCAGCCCCCGTGCGCGGGATGCGGATGGTCAGCCGGATCTCCTCGTCCGTGTCCTCCCGCTCGCACGCCGCGTCCACCCCCGCGCGCTGCATGATGCCCATGCTCCGCCGGATGGTGTTGAGAAACAGCCGCACGTCCTTCACGATGAACGTCGGCCTCCGCCGCGGCGGCGTGACCGCCGCGCGCTGCAAAACCGACTCGATGTAAGCCTCCGCCTGCGCCACGTTGCAGCCCCGCTCCACGATGACGCGCAGCGCCGCCAGACGCTCGTTCTCGTCGCTCAATCGCAGCAGGGCGCGCGCGTGCCGCTCGGAAAGCCCTCCCTCGCGCAGCAGCGTCACACACGCAGGCGAGAGCCGCAGCAGCCTCAGCTTGTTCGCCACCGCGCTCTGCGATTTGCCCAGCCTCTCCGCCGCCTGCTCCTGCGACAGGCCGTAGACCGCGATGAGCTTCGCGATGGCGGCGGCCTCCTCCATGTAGTGCAGGTCCTGCCGCTGCAAATTTTCGATCAGCGAGAGCAGCGCCGACTCCTCCTCGTCCAACCGCACCGCAAGGCACGGCACCTTCCGCAGACCCGCGAGCTTCGCCGCCCGCAGCCGCCGCTCTCCCGCGATCAGCTCGTAGCCGTCCTCCCCGCGCCGCACGGTCAGCGGCTGCAAAATGCCGTAGCGCCCGATGCTCTCCGCCAGCTCGCGCAGCGCCTCCGGCTCAAAGTATTTCCGCGGCTGATCGGGATTCGCGCGGATCGCGTCCACGCTCAGATACAGCACGCGCCGGCCCGTCCACATTCCCTTGTGCATGATCTCCATGGCGTTCCCTCCTATCGCGGTCTCCCCGCATCCTTGTCCCCATTCTAAAAGCGGCAGAACGCAAAGCCGCGCGAATTTTGTCAGGGAATCGGGAAAATTTTCATTTCCCCGATCTTCCTATTTACGAATCGCTCCGCTTCGTGTAAAATAAAGGGACTTATGATCGAACGAAGGGAGGCGCGCTATGGCCGGCTATGTTCTGCACCTGAGCGAGCAGGAGAATATCACCCTGTCCGCCGCCGTGACGCGCCGCCTGATCGACGGCGGGGACGGCGACGCCGCCCTGCTCTACCTGTGCCTGCTCAAAAACCGCGGCAGCGCCTCCCCCGAAACGCTCCGCGCCGAGCTCAAATGGGACGAGGCGCGCCGCTCGCGCGCCGAGGCCGCCCTTGCCCGCATGGGACTCGTCAGCGCCCCGAAGCCGGAGGAGCCCACTCCCTCGCCCGTCCCCGCGCCCTCTGCCGAGCGCCCCGCCTATTCGCGCGAGGACGTCGCCCGCAAGTTAGAGCAGGACGCGAGCTTTTCCGCGCTTCTGCGCGAGGTCGAGCGCAAGCTCGGCCCGCTCTCTACGCCGTCCGTCGGCAAGCTCCTCGGGCTTTACGAGGACCTCGGCCTGCCCGCCGACGTGCTCTTTCTCCTCGTCAACCACTGCATCGCCCGCCACGCCGCGCAGTATGGCGCGGGGCGGCTGCCCACCATGCGCCGGATCGAGCAGGAGGGCTACGTCTGGGCGAGAAAGGGCCTCCTTTCCTCGACCAGCGCAAACGACTACCTCAACGCCCTCCACGCGCGCGAGCAGAAGTACCCCGCCTACATGGCAGTCCTTCAGCTCGGCGAACGCAAGCCCTCCCCGAGCGAGGAGAAATACCTCGCCGCCTGGGTGGACATGGGCTTCCCCGCTGAGACCGTCGCCCTCGCGTATGATAAGACCGTCCTGCGCTGCCATGAATTCAAGTGGGCGTACTGCAACGGCATCCTGAAGCGCTGGCACGAAAAGGGGCTTCACACCCCCGCGGAGACTGCGGCGGAAAACGCCGCGCCGAAAAAAGAAGAAAAACCGTCCGGCGGCAAGAACGACTGGATGAAGCAATACCTGTAAGGGAGGGGATCTCATGTCCTATGACGGAAAGCTCATGCGCCGCGCGATGGTCCGCTTTGAGGAGGCGAAGCAGCGCCGCGCCGACGCGCTGCACGCGCGCGAGCGCGCGGTCTATGCCGCCGTCCCCCGCATCGCGGAGATCGACGCCGCCCTGCGCGAGACCATGTCCAAGCTCATTTCCTCCGCCCTGCGCCGCGGCACGGATCCCCGCCCCGCCATCGAGGCGCTCAAGGAGGAAAACCTCGCCCTCCAGCGCGAGCGCGCCGAGCTGCTCGTCGCCCACGGCTATCCCGCCGACTACCTCGAGGATAAGCCCAACTGTCCCCTCTGCGGCGACACCGGCTGGCGCGGCAGCGAGGTCTGCTCCTGCCTGAACGACTACTATGCCCGCGTCCAGCTCGAGGAGCTCTCCCGGCTCCTCGACCTCGGCACGCAGAGCTTCGAGACCTTCTCCTTTGACGTCTACTCCCCCTACGCCCCCCTTGATCAGGACATTTCCCCCCGCTCGAACATGGAGCGCATTTACGACGCCTGCCGCGACTACGCCTACGAGTTTTCCCCCCGCAGCGGCAATCTGCTCCTCTCCGGCGACCCCGGCCTTGGCAAGACCTTCCTCTCCGCCTGCATCGCACGCGTCGTCAGCGAGACGGGCCACTCCGTTGTCTACGACACCGCCGCCCACATCTTCGAGCGCTTCGAGGCGCAGAAATTCTCCCGCGACGAGACCGGCGGCGCGGACGAGGACGTCTCCCGCCTTCTCCGCTGCGACCTGCTCATCATCGACGATCTCGGCACCGAGCTGGCCACCGAGTTCGTCCGCAGCGCCTTCTACCAGATCGTCAACACGCGTCTGATGACGAACAAAAAGACCATCATCTCCACCAACCTCTCCCCCGCCGAGCTCTCGCGCCGCTACGGCGCGAACATCCTCTCGCGCATCGAGGGCGCCTACCGCATTCTCCCCTTCTTCGGCGACGACATCCGCAAGCAGAAAAAGTAAAGCACATGCAAAGAAGCGGCCTCCCCTGCGGGAGACCGCTTCCGTCTTTTACTGGATGAGCATATTTTCGCCCACGACCGCCTTCGCCTCGTCCACCGAGGTGAAGTAGGCATTGAGGATCTGCACCGCGGTCGAGGCCAGCGCGCCGCCGCTGCCGCCCTTTTCGATCACCACCGCCAGCGCGATCTGCGGATCGTCGTAGGGCGCGAACGCCACGAATACGCCGTTGCTGACCTTGCCGCCGGTCTGCGCCGTGCCGGTCTTGGCGGCGGCGTCCACCACGCAGTCCTTGAAATAATACGCCACGCTGCCCGACACGACCAGGTCGCGCATCCCCTGCAAGACCGCCTGCAAATTCTCCGGCTCGATGTCGACGATCTCCGCCGGCGGCTCGTCGTACACGTCGACGAGCTCGGCGCTGTCGTAGGTCCGCACCTCCTTGAGCAGATGCGCGTTGTACCGCGTCCCGCCGCCCGCGAGCGTCGCAACGTAGTTCGCAAGCTGCAGGGGCGTAAAGAGCGAGTACGACTGGCCGATGGCGGCGGTCAGCGTCTGACCGTCCGTCCAGTAATGCCCATCGAGCGAGTTGACGTAGTCCGGCGTGGTCATCACGCCGATCTTCTCCGGGATCTCGATGCCCGTCGGCTCACCGAGCCCGAAGGCCGAGGCATAGCGCGCGATCGTGGAGATGCCCGTCCTGCGTCCGATGTCATAGAAGAAATAGTTGCACGACACCTTGATGGCCTCGGTCACGTCGATGCGCCCGTGCGTGCCGCCGTTCTGGTTGTAGAGCCAGCATTTGTAGGCCCAGTCGCCGTAGTGATACACGCCCTTTGTCAGAATGGTGGACTTCGGCGTGATGATGCCGGTCTCCAGCGCCGCGATGGCCGTCACCGGCTTGAAGGTCGAGCCGGGCGCGTAGGTGCCCTGCGTCGCGCGGTTCCAGAACGGCTGGAGCGGATCGGTGTTGTTCTCCGTGTAATCCTCGTTGAAGGTCTTGAGCGAGAAGGTCGGGTACGACGCGAGCGAGAGCACCTCGCCCGTGCCGACCTGCACCACCGCCGCGGCGGCGCCGCGGTCGATGTCGTCCTCCGCCGTCATGCTCTCCACTGTCTCGGCGAGAATGCGCTCCACATCCTCCTGAAAGTCGATGTCCAGCGTCAGCGCGACCGTATTGCCCGGCTCCGGCTCGACGGAGTAGATCTCCCCCGTCACCTTGCCCGCCGTATTGGTCTCCACGATGCGCCGCCCGTTCCTGCCGCGCAGATAGTCCTCGAAGGCCAGCTCCACGCCGTCGTAGCCGACGTAGGCGTTCATCGCGTAGCCCTTTTCCTTGTATTCATTCCATTTCTCGCGCGGGATCTTCGTGACGCGGCCGAGAATGTGCGCCGCCGCGTCGGTCTGGTACTCGCGCACGGACGAGGTGCCGATGTGGATGGGCGCGTACGCGCCGTCCTTCAGCTCCGCGATCAGCTCCACGGAAATGTCCGACGCGATGGCCGCCGTCGAGAGCTGGTTGAGCTTCGTCACCGCGAGGCAGTAGCGCAGGCCGACGAGCTTGCGCGCCTCCGCGTCGGTCAGCTCACCGTCCACCTTGAACTCCGTGCGCAGCCGCGAGAGCAGCGCCTCGGGGCTCAGCGGCGGGTCGGTATCGGTCGTCAGCGTGTCCTCGTCCGCCCACTTCTTGCTCACAAGGTAACTGTTGAGCGCCGTGTGCGAGCCGGAGACGGAAAAATCATAGGTGAACGGCGCGCCCGCCGTCAGCGGCAGCGTGTCCTCCCAGACGATCCCCCGGTTTTCCAGCAGCTCGATGAGCCGCAGCAGCTCCTTGTTGAGCGCCGCGTCGTCCGACGGCGCGAGCGAAGTGTCCAGCTCGAGCGTATACACGCTCCGGTTCGTCACCAGCGCCTTGCCGTTCCGGTCGGTCAGGATGCCGCGCGAGGTCACCACCGTCTCGCTCTTCGTGTTCGCACGGATGGACCGCGCGCGGTACTCCGCGCCGTGTACGATCTGCGCGTCAAAGAGCGTCACGAAATACGCCGCCAGCACCAGCGAGAAGAGCACGCCGATCGCGAGCAGGCGTCGGCTGAATTGCTTTTTGTCATCCACGGCAGGCCCTCCCTTCGCGGTTCTTTGCCGTTGTTACAGGGTAAATTTCCGATGCAGGAACGCCAGCACCGGGTGGCACACGATCAGCAGCGGCAGCGAGAGCGCCAGCTCCTGCACCGCGCGCAGCGCGATGGCAGACAGCTCCGAGCGTCCGCCGGCGAGCAGCGTGACCGCCGTGATGAGGTCCACAAGCACGAATGCCGCCGTGCTCACCGCCAGCGAGCACAGGATGCCCGGCTGCAGCACGCTCCTCGCGATGAGCGCCGCGAGCAGCGCCGTGAGCGGGAACGCGATCGTGTACAGGCACGGCAGCGGGGCGGTCAGCGCCAGGTCACACAGCACGCCGAACGCCAGCGCGAATACAAAGCCCTCCAGCCGGTCCTCCATCGACGCGAGCACCGCCGGCAGCAGCGGCGGCAGAAAGGGCGCGATGCCCCACACGCGCAGGTGGGCAAGCGTCAGCTCATGCCCAAAGAGCAGCAGCAGACACGCAAGCGCGTAAGCGGTCCATTTGACCGCCGTATCACGCGTGGTCGACGGCGACATGGCAGCGCCCCCTTTCCGAAAAATGCTTCACCGTCAGTCGACGATGTCAAAATCCTTGATGATGAATACCTCGCTCAGCTCGCCGAGCCGCGCCGCGGGCGCAAGCACCGCGTACTGCGCCAGTCCGTCGTCGCCCGTGCGCACGGACTCCACCGTCCCGATGACCAGCCCGCCCGGGTAGAACCCGCCGAGGCCCGAGGTCGTCACCACGTCGCCCGAGAGCAGCTGCGCGTCGGCGGAAAGATAGCTCAGCTTGAGCTTTCCCTCGCCCATCAGCGCCAGATCGCCCTCCGCGACCGCGACCTCCTGCGTGCGGAACACCCGCGCGCCCAGCTCCGTGTCGGTGTCGATCACCGTCAGCACGGTGCACCAGTTGTAGCCCACCGCGGACACCACGCCCACCAGGTCGCCCTCGGCGGACACCACGCAGTCGTTTTTCTCCACGCCGTGCGCCGTGCCGCGGTTGAGCGTCAGCGCGCTCGTCCAGTTCGTACTCTCGCGGTCGATGACCGCCGCGGACTCGAAGGTCAGGTCACGCCGCTGCTCCCGCAGCTCCAGCAGCTCGCGCAGCAGCGCGTTCTCCTCGCGGTCGGCCTCGGCCTGCCGCGCGTCGCGCTCCAGCTCCGCCACGCGCTCGCGCAGCGCCTCGTTTTCCGCTATGAGGTCGGAGTAGTCCTTATAATAGCGCTGCTTGTCCTCCGCCCACGCCGCCACCGCCGTGACCGCCGAGCGGAACGGATAGGTCAGCACGCCCACCGCATTCTGCAAAAAGCCCGACGTCGCGCTCACAAAGCTCAGCACGCTGATGAGCACCGCGCAGACGGTCGTAATAATGAGCAGCCGCAGGCCGTATTTTTCCAGAAATTCGCGCAAAGCGCAGCCCTCCCTTCGGGGGTCGTTATTTTAGAAGAAGCGCACGCCGAAATGCTTCGTCAGGCATTGCCCCAGCTTCTCCACCGGCAGTCCCATGACGTTGTAGAAGTCGCCATCGATGCGCTCGACGAGCAGCGCGCCCAGGCTCTGCACGCCGTAAGCGCCCGCCTTGTCCATCGGCTCGCCGGTGGCAATGTAGGCGCGCAGCTCCTCCTCCGTGCAAGGACGGAAGTACACGTCCGTCGATACCGTAAAGGCTTTCGCCTTGCCGCCCTTCCGCACCGTCACGCCCGTGCAGACCGTGTGGCGGTTTCCCGCCAGCTCCGTGAGCATCCGCAGCGCGTCCGCCTCGTCACGCGGCTTGCCGAGCCGGTCGTTCTCCAAAAACACCATCGTGTCCGCCGTGATGAGAATATCCTCCGGCCCGACCAGCGGCGCCGCCGCATCGGATTTCAGGCGCGCGATGTGCGCGACGATCTCCTGCGGCGCAAGCCCCTCGGGATAGGTCTCCTCCACGTCGGGAACGACCACGGAAAAATCGGTGATGCCCATGCGCCGCAGCAGCTCATGGCGGCGCGGCGACTTGGAAGCCAGCACGATATGCGGCATGATCTCAGTCCTCTTTTCAATACAAATCGTAATATCACGCAGAAAAACTACGTTTCGTTTTCATTTTTACTCCACGCCGCGGTAGAAAAGCCCGCGCGTGATGTCCTTGGGCGTGTATTCCTCCCGCCCCTTGTAGGCCCGCAGCACGCGCACGCACTCCTCCGCCGACTCGGTCGTAAAGCGCAGCCGCGCGTAGGTCAAACCGATTTTCCGGTACTCCGGCTTGTCCGCCAGCCACAGCGTCTTGCCGTTCTGGAGCTCACTCCGGCAGCCGTAGGCGTGCAGCACCGGGAACCGCTCGCCCACGCGGTCGGTCAGCTCCGGCGCTCCGGCGCACGCGCTGTCCGCGCAGAGAGCGTCGCAGCGCCCCTTAAAGTGCCGGCAGCCGAACTCGTTCGCCACGATGCAGTTTTCCGTGATCATCAGCGGCAGCCGCCCGTAGACGATGGCCTCGCAGGGGATGCACTTGCTGATGTCCCGCAGCTGCTCGTGCCGCAGCTCGAACGACAGCGTCGCGCCCGATAGCCCCTGCTCCTGCAAAAACCGCAGCGCCGCGGAGTTGAACACATTCAGCCCGAAGTCCCCGCGCAGCTCCATATCCAGCCCGCGCACGAGCGCGAAATGTCCCAGATTCCCCAGCACCGCGCACTCCACGCCACGCTCCTTCGCCGTGCGAAGCTGTTCGCGCAGACCTTCCTCGTCCGCCGTCCGCCACACGCGCGGCAGCACGGCGGCAAATTTCGTCCGCCCACGGTATTTCTCCACCTCGACCGACGGCAGCAGCTCCAGCGGCACATACACCGTTTCCACGCCCTCGTTCACCAGCGCATCGGTAAGCTGCCCGGCACGGTAGATCGACACCGTGAAGCGCGGCGGCTCCGTCGGGTTTTTGATCCTCTCAGCCGGGACAAACATCCCCTCGCGCCGCTCGGGTATCTCCGTCCGCAGCGTCTCCAGCGCCGCGAGCGCGTCGCGCCGCAGCGCGTTGAGCGCGCTCGCCGGAACGGACAGCCCGTCCTCCGCTGTCACCGCGCAGTCCGACACCGTGAACGCCGTCCCGCCGGTCTTGCGCAGACGGGCCTCGACCTCCCCGGCTGTCACCGCGCGGCTTCGCGCCGCCTCCGGCGCGACTCCCGAGACCGTGACGCAATGCCCGTCGCCGTCCTCGGCGGTCAGCACCATCGGCTCGCCCAAACGAAGCGCCGCGCGGAAGCGCACCGGCACGAGCCGCATATCCTCTTTTTCATAGGCCGCCCGCAGCGTGCCGAACCACTCCTCCGGCCACCGCGCAGTTTCCGGGCGAACGCCGAACATTTCCTTCCCGCGCCGGCCGCGGTAATAGCCGTCTGTGAACCCGTCGCGTGAGAATGCCAGCGCAAGCTTTTTCTGCTCGTCCGCCGTCGGTGCGCGGTGCTCGCGCAGCAGCGCGGCATAGATGCCCGTCACCGCCGCCACATACTCGGGCCGCTTCATGCGCCCCTCGAGCTTCAGACACGCCACGCCCATCTCCGCCATCTCGCCGGCATACGCCGCGAGATTCGCGTCCTTGAGCGACAGTGGATTCGCGTCCGCCTTCCCGTGCCAGCCATAGCGCAAGCGGCAGGGCTGCGCGCACGCGCCGCGGTTGCCGCTCCGCCCGCCGATCACCGCGGACATCTCGCACATCCCCGAATAGCACATACAAAGCGCCCCGTGCGCAAAGGCCTCGATCTCGATCGGCGCACGCTCCTCAATCTCGCGAAGCTCCTCGCCCGACAGCTCGCGCGCGAGCACTGCCCGCGTCATGCCGAGCCGCGCCGCCTCCTCCACACCCGAGAGCGTGTGCAGCGCCATTTGAGTGCTCGCGTGCAGCGGCACATCGGGGATCACCGCGCGCAGCGTCTCGTAAACGCCCCAGTCCTGCACCAATATCGCGTCCACGCCGTATTCGCTCGCCCGCCGCGCCGTCTCGGCGAGCGCGGGCAGCTCGCGGTCGGTCACGAGCGTATTGAGCGTCAGGTAGACCTTCACCCCCCGCAAATGGCAATAACGCACCGCCGCCAGAAATTCCTCATCGCTGAAGTTTCTGGCGCTGCGGCGCGCGTTGAAGCTGCCAAAGCCCATATACACGGCGTCCGCGCCGTTCTGCACGGCGGCGGCCAGCGCCTCGCGTCCGCCCGCGGGAGAGAGCAGCTCCGTCATTATTTCCTGTTCTGCAATTTGAACAGCTCGCGCTTGAGCTCGCTAACCTCGTTCTTCGCCTGCGCGGCATCGTCGATGTACTGCTTGAGCTGGCGGCGCAGCGCCTCGCTGGCCTCGCGCTCCTTGAAGAGCTCGTCGGCAATGTTCGCCGCGGCGAGCACGGCGGCGTCGGTGCGTCCCACCTTCGCGCCGGTGAGCATTTCGTCCATCTTCGTGCCGACGTAAGCGCCGACCTTCTGCATATAAGAGGGGGCCTCCTCGGCGACAAAGGTATACTCCTCGCCGCAGATGCTGACGGTAACGCGGTTTTCCATCGTATGTTCTCCTTTCTCTTCCCCGGGAGCAGACGTAATAATACAGTTTTTAATATAACACAAAGTGTATTGGGATAAAAGAGGGATTTTAAAAATTTACAATTTTTGCTGCCGAGGGCGGCAGGGGCTTGCCGCACGAAGCGCGGCGCTTGTCAAAGGGGGTATTCTCTTGGTTGAAGAGAATACCCCCTTTGGAACCCCCAGAGACAACGAGGGGACACCCCTCGACCCCGCATTGTCTGTCCCTGCAAGGAATCACTGCACGCGCTGCGCAAAGAACTGCCTGCGGTTTCCTGTTGCCGCTTTCGATCTGGTCTGCGCCTATGTCCGCTCAGCCGCTGCTGCGGCGGGGTTACGGAGACGTTTTATTCCGTCGCTTTTGGGTAAACCTGCACGGTTATATAAAATTCGCTCTCCGGCGGCAGCGTCTCGCCGGTCGACTGCTCATACCGCTCACAGGCTGTCGTATCCGCGGCATACATTTTCTTTCTGCACCGCGCAACACAATGCCCATAATCAAGTGCCATATACCGCCCCGACGATATCACATAGTGCTGCCGAAAAAATTTGCAGTCCCCACAGTCCATGCACGTTTCTCCGTTTTTCCATAAGTGTTATCGTTACAATAACACTTCGTTTGTGGAAAGTCAACCTTTCTTTCGTTAAAATGTTTGCATCATGCTAAAGGAGTGTTATCATGGCAACGGACAAGATCCAGACCGGCATACGCTTTCACGAAGAGATGCTCAAGAAGATCACCTACATCGCGAAAAAGAACCACCGTTCCCTCAACGCCCAGCTCGAGCATCTGACGCAGGAGTGCATTGACGCCTACGAGCAGCAGCACGGCAAGATCAACACGGAGGAATGATCCCTGCACATCCCACCGTAACCCCGCCGCAGAGCGGCGAAGCAACAACGCTCTACCGTAACCCCGCCGCAGGAGCGGCGAAGCGCTGCGCACCGCCGTAACCCCGCCGCAGCAGCGGCTGAGCGGACATAGGCGCAGGCCAAATCGAAAGCGGCAACAGGAAACCGCAGACAGTTCTTTGCGCAGCGTGTGCAGTCGGTCCACTGTAAGCCCCGCAATGGCAGGTCAAGGGCGCAGCCCTTGCGGTCTTGGGGGATCGAAAGGGGGCCATTCTTCCGCTAAGAATGGTCCCCTTTTCATAATGTGCCGCCCTCGGCGGCAAAAAAAGGAGCAACACCATGTCCATTCTCTTTGATCCCCGCGACGCGCGCTGTAAGTCCCCCTTCGGCGCGGTCACGACCTTCGCCGCGGTGGACTTCACCTTCTACCCGCGCGGGCACGCCGTTACCGGCTGCACGCTGCTCGCCCACCACGAATTTTCCGACCGCTGGACGGAGACCGAGCTCCTCCCCACCACGGACGAGGACGGCACGCCCGCCTTTTCCGGCACCTTCTTCGCCCCCTCGCAGCCGGAGCTGATCTGGTACCACTTCCGCCTGCGCTGGGCGGACGGCGGCGAGAGCTGCTATGGCAAGGACGGCTTCCAAAGCTGGGATAAGGTAACGCCCTGGCAGCTGACCGTCTACGATGGCCGCGCCAAAACGCCCGACTGGTTCGGCCGCGGCGTCACCTACCAGATCTTCCCCGACCGCTTTTACCGCGCAAGGACGCGCAGCGTGGACGGTCTGATCGGCTGCCGCACGCTTCACGAGCGCTGGGACGAAACGCCGCTCTGCGGCCCCAACGAGCGCGGCGACTACTGCGAGGACTTTTTTGGCGGCGACCTCGCCGGCATCACGGAAAAGCTCGACTACCTCGCCTCGCTCCACGTCACCACGCTCTACCTCAACCCGATCTTCGAGGCCGCCTCCAACCATCGCTACGATACCGCCGACTACGAAACGGTCGACCCGCTCCTCGGCGACGAGCAGGACTTCCGCACCCTCTGCACGGAGGCAGAAAAGCGCGGCATCCGCGTCATGCTCGACGGCGTGTTCAACCACACCGGCGCAAAAAGCCGTTACTTCAACGCCGACGGCTTCTACCCCGCGCCCGGCGCGGCGCAGGGCCCCATCTCCCCCTACTATTCGTGGTACAGCTTTCACCCCTTCCCCACGGACTACGACGCCTGGTGGGGCATCAAGAATCTGCCCGCCGTGAACGAGCGGAACGAAAGTTATGTCAACTACATCATCACCGGCGAGAACTCCATCGTCCGCCGCTGGCTCCGCGCGGGCGCAAGCGCGTGGCGGCTCGACGTCGCCGACGAGCTGCCCGACGAATTTATCTTCGCCATCCGCGCCGTCATGCAGCAGGACTTCCCCGACGCCTACCTCCTCGGCGAGGTGTGGGAGGACGGCACCACCAAAGTCGCCTACTCCAAGCGTCGCCACTACCTGCTCGGCGGCGGTCTGCACGGCCTGATGAACTATCCCTTCCGCACCGCGCTGCTGCCCTACCTTGCCGGCACGTCCGGCGCGGAGGACTTCCGCGACGCGATGGAGACCATCCGTGAGAACTACCCCTCCCCCGCCTTCTACGGCGCGATGAACTTCCTCTCCACGCACGACACGCCGCGCCTGCTGACGCTTCTCGGCTGTAAGCAGCCGCCGGCGGACCGCGATGCGCGCGCGCACTACCGCCTTTCCCCCGCCGAGCGCGAGCGCGGCACGGCGCTGCTCAAGCTCGCCGCGCTGGTGCTTTACGCCTTCCCCGGCTCGCCCACGGTCTACTACGGCGACGAGGCCGGCATGGAGGGCTTTGAGGACCCGTTCAACCGCCGCACCTACCCATGGGGGCATGAGGATACCGCGCTGCTCGATTGGTTCCGCACGCTCGGCCGGCTCCGCGCCGAACGGGAGTCGCTGCAAAGCGGCGGCATCACCTATCCTCTTGCTGCGGGCCGCGTGCTCTGCTTTGCCCGCCGCGTGGGCGATGAGGTCTCCCTCTGCGCCGTCAACGCCGGTGCGGAGAGCGCCCCGGTCGACCTGCCGTGGGCAGCGCCGCTCGCGCACGACGCGCTCAGCGGCCAATCGTTTTTAGCCGAAGGCGGTCGGCTGCATATCACCCTCGCCCCCTACGACGCTCTGCTGCTGACGGAGTAAATCGCCTTCTCCCGTTCGGTTCTCCGTGCCGCCGCTTATTTGCGCTTTGCCGATTCTTTTCCGCCGAATTGCGCGGCGCAGTCTCAAAATGTTTCACGTGAAACATTTTGCTTTGCTTTATCCTTTGGTCATTACCCTCTCATTTTACGGGGAGTGGTGTTTCACGTGAAACATCACTCCCCGTTTTTGCATATCGCGCAGAAATTTCGTGCAAAATTTTTTCTCTTTCCGGTTGAAATCAGTCTGATTTGTGCTATACTGTTTTCTACTATACTTGAATGGCCGGGATCAAGCCGTTCCGGCAGAAGGCGGGTGTCGTTTTTGGCAAAAATCATAGCGATCGTCAATCAAAAGGGCGGTGTCGGCAAGACGACCACCTGCGTCAATCTGACCGCCGCGCTGCGCGAGCGCGGCAAGCGCGTGCTGCTGTGCGACTTTGACCCGCAGGCGAACTCCACCTCCGGCATGGGCGTGGACAAGACCGTGTCGCAGGGCGTCTACGACGTGCTCATCAACGGCGCGGATGTGAAGTCCGCCGTCGTCGCCACGCGCTACGGCGACGTGCTGCCCTCCTCCAAGGCGCTGGCCGGCGCGGGCATTGAGATGATCGACCTGCCGGACCGCCAGTTCCGGCTCAAGCAGGCGCTCGACGTTCTCGCCCCCGACTACGACTACATTCTCATCGACTGCCCGCCCTCGCTCGAGCTGCTGACGCTCAACGCGCTGTGTGCGGCGGACTCCCTGCTCGTGCCCGTGCAGGGCGAGTATTACGCGCTCGAGGGCCTTTCCGATCTGATGAACACCGTGCGCATCGTGCGCCGCAGCATGAACCCGCGGCTGGAGCTGGAGGGCGTGCTGCTGACGATGTTCGATGGGCGCACCAACCTCGCCATGCAGGTCGCCGAGGAGGTCAAGCGCTACTTCCCCGGCAAGGTGTATGCGACGGTCATTCCGCGCAACGTGCGCCTTTCCGAGGCGCCGAGCCACGGCAAGCCCATCAACGCCTACGACCGCACCTCCCGCGGTGCGGAGGCCTACGGCGCCTTTACCGACGAGTTCCTGAAGAAGAACGGCTGATCGGCGGCACGGGCAAAAGCAGTCGGAGACAGCTCTGCTTCGCAGCAGCCCAACCTTATTAAAAAGACAGCCGTGGGCGGGACGCCCGGGCTGTTCCGATCATCGCACCCCGACAGAAAGGAGAATTTTCATGGCAAACGCAAACCGCGGGCTCGGCCGTGGGCTTGGCGCACTGCTCGGCGACGCCGCCTTGCAGACCGAAAGCGCCGACAGCCTCTACCTCCCCATTTCGCAGGTGGAGAGCTGCGCCGGTCAGCCGCGCAAGCATTTTGACGACGCCGCGCTCGCCGATTTGGCGGACTCCATCCGCGAGCACGGCATCATTCAGCCCCTGACCGTGCGCAAGCTCGCCTCGGGCTACTATCAGATCATTGCCGGCGAGCGCCGCTGGCGCGCCGCACGGCTGGCAGGGCTGAGCGAGGTGCCCGCCATCGTCATCGAGGCGGACGACCGCAAGGCGATGGAGCTGGCGCTCATTGAAAACCTGCAGCGTGAGGATCTGAACCCCATCGAAGAGGCCGAGGGCTACAAAACGCTCATTGAGACCTATCACATGACGCAGGAGGACGCCGCCGCGACGGTCGGCAAGTCGCGCCCCGCCGTCGCCAACGCCATGCGCCTGCTCACGCTGGACGAGAGCGTGCGCGAGGCGGTGAAGGACGGCAGGCTGTCCGCGGGCCACGCCCGCGCACTGCTCCCCCTCCCCGCCGCCAGGCAGCGTGAGGCCGCGGAGGCCATTGCGGCGCAGGGACTGAGCGTCCGCCAGACCGAGGCGCTCGTCAAGCGCCTGACGACGGAAAAGAAGGAGCGCGAGCCGTCCATCGAGGAGATCACACACAAGCTGCATGCCCACATCGCGGAGGAGGAGCTGGCCCAGTCGCTCGGCCGCGGCGTAAAGATCGTGGCGGGCCGCAAGAAAGGCCGCATCGAGCTGGACTATTACGACATGGACGACCTGAACGATCTGCTCGACGCGCTCGGGACCTTGCAGCAGCGCAAAAACGGAGGAACCAAAAAGTGACCGATTTCATTCACGAAGCACCGCCGCCGGAGAACCCGAAGCCGGCGGCTCCCGAAAAGCCGACCAGCGAAAAGGAGCGGCAGAAGCGCGTTTACGCCTACATCGCCGTGCTGTTCACCGTCGCCTTCATCCTTATCCTGTGGTCGTTTTTAGCGAACCACCGCTCGAACCAGCAGGTCATCGACCAGCTCAAGGGCAGCACGAGCATGATGCAGTCTACGCTCGAACAGAACGCCAAGCTGGAGGACGAGGTCAAGGCGCTGGAAACGGAGATTGAGGAGCAAAAGCAGGCATTCGCCAAGGCCGAGGACGCATATCGCGCGTCCGCCGACCGGCAGGCGGCCATTATCACCGCACTCGACTGGCTCGGCGAGCTGGAGCGCTACTACAACGCCGGTAAGCTGAACACGGCACGTGAGACCGCGCAGGCGATGCGCGACAACGGACTCGTTCCGTTTCTTCCGGACTATCCGCTGCACACCTCGGCCGACGGCGACTATGAAGCGCCTGCCGAGCGGTACCAGACGATCGCAGACAAGCTGTTCCCGAATGGAATGGACTGAAACAGTCGACTATATTTACTTTATAACGATAGTGAGGTAAATCATTATGCTTGATATGAAATTCGTACGGGAAAACCCCGAACTTGTGCAGGAAAACATCAAGAAAAAGTTTCAGGACGCCAAGCTCCCCCTCGTGGACGAGGTACTGGAGCTGGACGAGAAGAAGCGCGCCGCCATCACCGAGGCGAGCGAGCTGCGCGCCCAGCGCAACGCGCTGAGCAAGCAGGTCGGTATGCTGATGGGACAGGCCAAGAAGGACCCGAGCAAGCTCGAGGAGGCCGAGGCCATCAAGGCCAAGGTCAAGGCGCAGGCGGAGCGTTTGGCGGAGCTGGAAAAGTTAGAGGTCGAGTACGAGGAGAAGCTGCACCAGGATATGCTGCAGATCCCGAACATCATCGACCCCAGCGTGCCCATCGGTCCCGACGACAGCTATAACGTCGAGGTGCAGCGCTTCGGCGAGCCGAAGACGCCGGATTTTGAAATTCCCTACCACACGGAGATCATGGAGCGCTTTGACGGCGTGGATATGGACGCCGCGGGCCGCGTGTCCGGCGCGGGCTTCTACTACCTGCTCGGCGACATCGCGCGGCTGCACGAGGGCGTGCTCGCCTACGCGCGCGACTTTATGATCGACAAGGGCTTTACGTTCTGCATCCCGCCGTTCATGATCCACGGCAACGTGGTCGAGGGCGTGATGAGCCAGACCGACATGGACGCGATGATGTACAAGATCGAGGGCGAGGACCTCTATCTGATCGGCACGAGCGAGCACTCGATGGTCGGCCGCTTCATCGGCGAGATCCTGCCCGAGGAGAGCCTGCCGCAGACGCTGACCTCCTACTCCCCCTGTTTCCGCAAGGAGAAGGGCTCCCACGGCATCGAGGAGCGCGGCGTGTACCGCATCCACCAGTTTGAAAAGCAGGAAATGATCGTGGTCTGCAAGCCCGAGGACAGCATGAAGTGGTACGAGCAGATGTGGAAGTGGAGCGTGGAGCTGTTCCGCAGCATGGACATTCCCGTGCGCCAGCTCGAGTGCTGCTCCGGCGACCTCGCCGATCTGAAGGTCAAGAGCTGCGACATCGAGGCGTGGAGCCCGCGCCAGCAGAAGTATTTCGAGGTGTGCTCCTGCTCCAACCTCGGCGACGCGCAGGCGCGGCGGCTCAGGATCCGCGTCAAGGGCGCGGACGGCAGGATGTATCTGCCCCACACGCTCAACAACACCGTGGTCGCGCCGCCGCGTATGCTCATCGCGTTCCTGGAGAACAATTTGCAGGCCGACGGCAGCGTGCTCATTCCCGAGGTCCTGCGCCCCTACATGGGCGGCAAGGACAAGCTGGTGCCGAAGCATTGATTTTTGATAACAAGTCGTAGCATTTCAATAATAAAATACTATTTGTTTTCAAAAACAGCCAAAGGAGACTTCTTATGAAGAAGTTTATGGAAGAATTCAAGGCGTTTGCCATGCGCGGCAACGTGCTGGATATGGCCGTCGGTGTCATCATCGGCGGCGCGTTCAAAGCGATTGCCGACTCGCTGGTGAACGACATCATCAACCCCGCCCTTGGCGTCTTTACCGGCGGCCACACCGACCTTTCCGGTCTCTCCTTTTCCCTGCCGGGCGGCGGTGAACTGATGCTGGGTAATTTCATCAATGCCATTTTGAACTTCCTCATCATGGCCTTTGTGGTGTTCTGCATCGTCAAAGCCATCAACAATATGCACGATAAGCTTTCCAAGCCCGAGCCGGAGGCCGAACCGGAGACTGAGGAAGATCCGGAGCCGACAAAGGAGGAGCTGCTGCTCGCCGAGATCCGCGACCTTTTGAAGGAGCAGAGCAAGTGACCGCGCTGCTGCGCGAGGGACTGCGGGAGCTGGGGCTGGACGAGAGCCGGGCGGAGACGCTTGAGCGCTTCGCCGCGCTGCTGCTAAAAAAGAACGAGGTGATGAACCTCACCGCCATCACGGAGCCGGAGGCCGTCGCGCAGCTGCATCTGCTCGACAGCGCGGCGCTGACACGGTTCGTTGACCTCTCGGGGAAAACGGTGGTGGACGTCGGCACGGGCGCGGGCTTCCCGGGGATGCCGCTGCGTATTCTCAAGGACGACTTCGATCTGACGCTGCTCGACAGCCTCGGCAAGCGCATCGCGTGGCTCGACGAGGTCTGCGGTACGCTGGGGCTGAAGCGCGTGGAATGCGTTCACGCGCGGGCGGAGGAATTTGCCGCCGGACATCGGGAAAGCTATGACCTTGCGGTGTCGCGCGCCGTCGCACAGCTCAATGTGCTCTGCGAGCTGGCGTTGCCGCTTGTGAAGGTCGGCGGGCAATTCCTCGCGATGAAGAGCGTAGGCACCGAGGAGGAGATCGCCGCGGCAAAGAGCGCGATCAGAACGCTCGGCGGAAAAATCGTCAAGGTCGGGGATTACACCATCCCGACGAGCGGGGTCACGCACCGCGTGGTGGTGATCGAGAAGGTCTCCCCTACCCCGCCGAGGTATCCGAGGGCGTTCGCAAAGATCAAAAAGCAGCCGCTGTGAGCGGCTGACGGGAGTTTTCTATGGGACAGGTCATCGCCGTGGTGTCCGGAAAGGGCGGCACGGGAAAAACTTCATTCACCGCGCTCGTCGGCTCGGCGCTCGCCGAGATGGGACACCGGACGCTGTGCCTCGACTGCGATGTGGGTCTGCGGAATCTGGACCTGGCGCTCGGCATGAGCGACAGCGCGCTGATGGATTTTACCGACGTGATCGCCGGACGCGCGACGCTGGAGCAAGCCGCGGTGCGGCATCCGTACGGCTGCCGGCTGTATCTGCTCACCGCGCCGGTCAGGCTGCACGAGGACATTCGCACAAGCGAGATGAAGGCGCTGCTCGACGAGGTGCGGAGCAGGTTCGACTATTGTCTCATTGACTCCGGCGCGGGGCTGGGCGACGCCTTCCGGCTCGCGACCTGCGCGGCGGACCGCGCGGTGGTGGTCGCGACGACCGATCCCACGAGCCTGCGCGACGCGCAGCGGACCGTGATGGAGCTGCGCGATTACCCGAACGGAAGGCTGCACCTGGTGGTCAACCGCGTGCGGCGCAAACTGCTCAAGGCGCTGAGCAGCAACATCGACGACGCCATCGACGCGGCGGGCCTGCCGCTGCTGGGCGTGATCCCCGAGGACGAGGGCATCCCCATCGCGCTGGGGCGCAGCGCCCTGACCGTATTCTCCCGCGAGAGCAGCGCCGAGATCGCCTGCCGCAACATCGCGCGCCGTCTCACCGGCGAGCGCGTGCCGCTGATGAAGCTGCCGCGGCGATAAAACAGAAAATCATAAATTTACGATAGAAAGGGGCGCGGTTATATGAATATCGCTCTCATGGCACACGACAACAAAAAAGACCTGATGGTGCAGTTCTGCACAGCCTATGCAGGCATCCTCTCCAAGCACACCATCTGCGCGACCAACATTACCGGCAAGATGGTCGCCGAGGCGACGGGTCTGCCCATCCACCTCTTCCTCGCGCGCGTACACGGCGGCGCGGAGCAGATCGGCGCACGCATCGCCTACAACGAGATCGACATGGTGCTCTTCTTCAACGACCCGCGCGATGAAAAGTCCTGCGAGAGCGTGAGCTATATTTCCCGCCTGTGCGACCAGAATAACATCCCCTTTGCCAGCAATGTGGCGACGGCGGAAATGCTCGTCCTCGGCCTCAGCCGCGGCGACCTCGACTGGCGCGACATCGTGAACCCGAAAACCAAGCCGTTTACGGCGTGATTTTGAATACAAACCGTATTATTTCAGCTTGAAATTACAGATAGGAGTTGTTATTGTCTTATGATGCAGTCCCGTACACACAACTGTAACCAGCTTCGCATCGAGAATGTGGGCGAGAAGGTCAAGCTCGTCGGCTGGATGGAAAACGTCCGCGAGGTCGGCGGCAATCTGGCGTTCGTCGTGCTGCGCGATTTCTACGGCACGACGCAGGTCGTCGTCGAGGACGAGGCCGACCTGAAGGTCATCAAGGGGATCAACAAGGAGAGCACCATCTCCGTCGAGGGCACCGTGCGCGAGCGCGCGAGCAAGAACAGCAAGCAGGCCACCGGCGAGATCGAGGTCGTGCCCGAGAAGATCGAGGTGCTCGGCCGCTGCCGCTACAATTCCCTGCCCTTTGAGATCAACCGCAGCCGCGAGGCCGACGAAACGCAGCGCCTGAAGTACCGCTACCTCGACCTGCGCAATCCCGCGGTGAAGAAGAACATCATCCTGCGCTGCCAGGTGATCGCCGCGCTGCGTCAGGCGATGATGGCGCACGACTTCCTGGAGATCACGACGCCGATTTTGACCGCCTCCTCCCCCGAGGGCGCGCGCGACTATCTCGTGCCCGCGCGCAAGCACCCGGGCAAGTTCTACGCGCTGCCGCAGGCGCCGCAGCAGTTCAAGCAGCTGCTGATGACGAGCGGCTTCGACCGCTACTTCCAGATCGCGCCCTGCTTCCGTGATGAGGACGCGCGCGGCGACCGCTCCCCCGGCGAGTTCTATCAGCTGGATATGGAGATGTCGTTCGCGACGCAGGAGGACGTGTTCGCCATCTGCGAGGACGTGCTGCCCCCCATCTTCGCGAAGTTCGGCACCTATGATATTGCATCCCAGCCGCCGTTCCGCCGCATCGCGTACAACGACGCGCTGGCGGTCTACGGCAGCGACAAGCCCGATCTGCGCATCGACCTGACTGCGACCGACGTGACGGAGCTGTTCGCCGAGAACGAATTTGAGGCGCTGCGCGGTCAGACGGTCAAGGCCGTGCCCATCACGGACTGCAAGCTGACGCGCAAGCAGATCGACAAGCTGCTCGGCGACTGCGAGGTGCAGAGCGGCACGAAGAGCTATTGGTTCAAGGTCGATGAGAACGGCGAGCTCGCCGGCGGCATCGGCAAGTTCGTCGCCCCCATCAAGGCCGAGCTGACCGGGAAGCTGGGGCTCAAGCCCGATACGCTGGTCATCGTGTGCGCGGGCAAGCTCGCGACCAAGGCCGTGGGCGTCGCCATCAAGACCTTCGGCCCTGCCTGCGAGGGTCACATGGACAAGGAGCGCTACGAGTTCTGCTGGATCGTCGATTTCCCGATGTACGAGATCGGCGAGGAGAGCGGCGAGCTGGAGTTCTGCCACAACCCGTTCTCGATGCCCAAGGGCGGCATGGAGACGATGCTGGCCGCCGAGCGCGGCGAGCTCGACCCGCTGAGCATCACCGCCGACCAGTACGACCTCGTCTGCAACGGCGTGGAGCTCAGCTCCGGCGCGGTGCGCAACCACGATCCCGAGATCATGATCAAGGCGTTTGAGCTGGTGCGGCTCGGCGAGGACGACGTGAAGGCCAAGTTCCCCGCGATGTACAACGCCTTCTGCTACGGCGCGCCCCCGCACGCCGGCATTGCTCCGGGCGTGGACCGCATGGTGATGCTGCTCGCGGGCGAGGATTCCATCCGTGAGATCATTCCGTTCCCGATGAACAAGAACGCGCAGGACATCATGATGGGCGCGCCCAGCGAGGTCACGCAGAAGCAGCTCGACGAGCTGCACATCGCCGTGACAGCGCACGAGGACGAGTAATACGCGCGCCCAGCGAGCGCAAGCGAGCCGCCGCGAAAGCGGCGTACAAGCGTTTTGCGCAGCAAAACCTTGGCGGAGGCGGAATTTATTTCCGCCGAGCATTGTGATGCGTCAGGGCTCCCAAAACGGCGGCGTCCGTTTTGGGAGGTGCGCGCCGAGCGAGGTCACGCAGAAGCAGCTCGACGAGCTGCACATCGCCGTGACAGCGCACGAGGACGAGTAATCTTAATACCGGCCGCGCGATGCGCGGCGGTTTTTTGATGCAAGCGCTATGAATACGCCGCGACGTGCTCGCGGTAATACTGCACAGCGAGCCAG